>ENA-ORXM01003283-ORXM01003283.1-marine-metagenome-genome-assembly--contig:-NODE-3283-length-16460-cov-3.773241_pt1 | contig 16460 bp, 15 predicted proteins | sample MGYA00237867_ERZ511480 | MGnify/ENA primary metagenome ERZ511480 (study PRJEB26309, sample SAMN06266103) | marine metagenome | isolation source: Algal blade | place: United Kingdom:Sidmouth, United...
CTTTTAAATATAGGGATTATTATAATAGTTTATTGTTCAATAAGAAAATAGTAGGGGTCAGCAGGTACCCCATTGATTCTTACTTCATAATGAAGGTGTGGACCTGTTGAATGCCCAGTACTACCGACTCTAGCGATGATTTGGCCTCTTTTAACTCTCTCGCCTGAACTAACTAAAAGTTTTTGAGCGTGAGCATAAAAGGTTTGAATTCCATATCCGTGATCTAATTGCACTGTTTTACCCATGGCAGATAACTTACCAGAATAAACAACTACTCCATCAGCAGCAGCAAGAATTGGTGCTCCATAAGCGGCTCCAATATCTAATCCACTATGAAGGCGTATTCTTTTAGTAACTGGGTTTTTTCTTTTTCCATAAAAACTAGTAATCCAACCTAAGGTTGGAAAAAGGGTAGGTAGTGAGTGAAAAAGCATTCTCTTATCTGAGTAAAGAGTCGTTAGAGATTTTAATTGATTTTTTAACTCAGAACTCGTTTGCTCGAAATTATCTAGGTGAGTATCGAACTTTTTAAAATCATTGTCTCTAATCATTTTTTCATTTTTGGGTCTAAGTGGAGAAGCGAGTCTTGTTTGAAGTTTATCGATTTCAGCTTCACTAAAAAATGGTTCACTTAAAACGTCAGTATCAAGATTTGAAAAGCTTTTTAATTTTTTCTCAAATTTATTTACAATTTCTAAATTCTTATCAATGTCTTCAATCTTTTGTTTGTAGTTTCTCATCCTCTTTTTAAGTGTAGAATTCTCACTTTCAAGATAACTATTATGTGCCACTGTTGAGACTAAACTCATATAATGAGTCACGGCAGAAACGGAAGCAACTGAAATAAGTGCAGCAAAAGCGTAAAAGATTTTTGTGCCTCTTTTCCCAAAAGAAAATCCTCTGTTAACGACATTTTTTTCATCATCTATTGTTCGAAAATTGATTGAGATCTTTTTCATTTGGTTTCGTTATAGCCTTTACTTAAATCTTGCTTGTAAGTTTTGATCCAATTCTTGAAGAAAATCTTCAGTAACGAGATAGTGACTTTCATTTAATTCTTTACCGTGTATACAAAGAGCTAAATCCTTTGTCATCTTTCCAGATTCAACTGTTTTAATGCAGACATCTTCTAAAGTAGTACAAAAATCAATTAATTCCTGATTTGAATCTAGTTTACCTCTAAAAGCCAGTCCTCTCGTCCAAGCAAAGATAGATGCTATAGGGTTAGTTGAAGTTTTTTCTCCCTGTTGATGCCTTCTGTAATGGCGCGTCACTGTTCCGTGAGCTGCCTCTGCTTCCATTGTTTTTCCATCTGGAGTAACAAGAGTAGAAGTCATAAGACCAAGAGATCCAAAGCCCTGAGCCACAGTATCTGATTGGACATCACCATCATAGTTTTTACATGCCCATACAAATCCACCTTCCCACTTAAGAGCAGAAGCCACCATATCATCGATGAGTCTATGCTCGTAAATAAGACCTAAAGCATCAAACTTACCCTTGTATTCTTTTTCGTATACTTCTTGGAAGATATCTTTAAACCGACCATCATATTTTTTTAAGATAGTGTTTTTTGTAGATAAATATAGAGGCCATTTTTTTGATAAAGCTTGGTTGAAACAAGATCTGGCAAACCCGTAAATAGATTCCTCGGTGTTATACATGGCCATAGCTACTCCACCTTCACCATTGAAATCATAGACTGTGTGAGTTTGTGCTTCTCCATTTTCTGGATGGAAAGTCATCGTCAACTTTCCTTTACCTTTGACTAACATATCTGTGGCCTTATATTGGTCTCCAAAAGCATGTCTTCCAATGCAGATTGGTTTATTCCAATTCGTCACAAGTCTTGGGACATTTTCACAAACGATAGGTTCTCTAAAAACCGTTCCCCCTAAAATATTTCTAATTGTTCCGTTAGGAGACTTCCACATTTTTTTTAGATTGAACTCTTTAACTCTATCTTCATCAGGAGTAATAGTGGCACATTTGATCCCAACTCCATGTTCAAGAATAGCATGAGCAGCATCTATCGTGACTTGGTCATTTGTTTCATCACGAAACTCCATTCCAAGATCAAAGTACTTAATATCAATATCTAGGTAGGGATAAATTAATTTATCCTTAATAAATTTCCAGATGATTCGAGTCATTTCATCGCCATCAAGCTCAACAACAGGGTTAGATACCTTAATTTTGTTCATTTTTAAGTCCTTTGATATGTAAGTGCATGAATTTTAACACATTGAATCTATAATGGATAATCTTTATGGATGCAGAAGATGTTGAGATTTAGTGAAATTATTCTATTACTCAAGAAATATTATTGAAAAATTGATTCTTAAGTTGTTAAGTAAATTTCAGCTTAAAGGATAAATATGAAAATATTATTTTTACTAATTTTTGCTCAAACGAAATTAAGTTCAGGTTGTGACAATTTTTTGAAAAACACCGAATGTGTCGATCCAAAGTCAATTTAATGAATTTTCAGTCCCTTTCTCACAAACCCATAAGAGAATTTGTTTTTAAGGTCCCACTTTCTATCAAAACTGCCTTTGCCACTGTTGAATCTGAATTACTCGAGAAAAACATATCTATAAAACTACAATACTATATTTCAGATGAATGGTTTGTAGCTGATGGGCAAACAAGCATTGCTCTGCCTTTTTACTTATGTAACCAAAGAATAAAAAAACTAGAAAAATTATATCTTGGAGGAATTGAAGAAAGTAGCAATGATTATATAAAAAAAATTATTCGTCATGAAGTTGCACATGTCCTTGATAATGCCTATGGATTGAGAAGATTAAAAAAAAGACAGAAACTATTTGGATTATCCTCAACTGCTTATCCAAAATGGTATTATCCCAAAAAAAATAATTCTAATTATGTTGAGAATCTAGAAGATCAATATGGGCAGTCTCATCCAGAAGAAGATTGGGCCGAAACTTTTGCGGCTTGGTTGAATCCAAAGTCAAATTGGAAAGAAGTTTACAAATCCGTTGCAAAAGATAAGCTAACATACTTAGATTCAGTAATGTTGAGTTTGCCAAGCAAGAAGATTAAATATTTGAACCATGAATTAGATAATTACAAGTTAGACGAAAGATCACTTAGACAGTACTTTCAAGAAAAATCTAGATCATATAAAATTCATTATAAAAGACATTGTTTAAGAAAATTTCAAGATCTCCCAAGAGTTATCACATTAAAGGAAGAATTAAGAATTTTAGAAGATCTTGCTACAAATTTTTCTTTAAAAGAGGATCAAATTACTCCCTTATATAATGCCATTAAAAGCAATTTTAACATAAAATACTCAGGTAAATCACTTTCAAAATACAAACTTATGAAATTCACTGATATCCTTATCTCTAAGGGAACTAAACAAATGTTTAGTGAATTTCATAAGGTAATTGTTTGATAAAGAAAATATTGATCATTCTACATCCTGAACTAAACCCGACGGGTTCTAAGTTTATAAAAAAAAGCGATAGAGATAACTATTCATGGATGTGCGAATATGATGTTATGAATACACTTCAAGATTTAGGTCATATTGTCTATATACAAGAAGTCGAGTTTGACTTGAAACCGATTAAGCAAGCTATAGAGAAATACAATCCAGATGTTGTCTTTAATCTTTTAGAACAATTAAATAATGAAGCTGTGATGGATTCCAATATTGTAGCCTACCTAGAAACTTTAAATATTGCCTATACAGGATGCTCCTCTAAGGCGTTGATGATTGCAAGAGATAAGGCCTTATCAAAAAAGATTTTAACTTATCATGGAGTCTCAACCCCAAGATTTGAAATCTATCCTTTGAAATCAAAGACAAAAATAAGTTCAACTCTAAGTTTTCCCTTGATCGTAAAGTGTCTTAATGAGGAAGCATCTCTTGGAATCTCAAAATCATCTATTGTTTCAAATAATGAAGAATTAGTTCAGAGGGTAGGTTATGTGCATCGAAAATTTCAAACCCACGTAATAGTTGAAGAATTCATAGAAGGAAAAGAGTACTTTGTCGGAGTCTTAGGAGTAGAGAAAATTAAAACTTTACCAGTTTGGGAACTTGTTTATAAAAATACTAATACTCCTGAAAAAGAAATCTATTCAGAAAAAGCAAAATTTAATAAGATTTATAGACAAAAACTTGGCGTTAACTCGCAAAAAGCCAAAATTTCTGATGTTCTAGAAAAAAAATTAAAGAGTATCTCAAGAGAAGTTTATAGAGTGTTGAAATTAGATTCGTATGGAAGGATTGATTTCCGGGTAACTTTGAGTGGGGATATTTATGTCCTTGAAGCAAATTCTAACCCAAACCTTGCTCTTGATGATGAATTTGCCCTGAGTGCAATTTATCAGGGCATATCCTATGAGGAATTAATTAATAGTTTAATTCATCAAGCAATAAGGAAGTCTAGCTCTTTGGTGGCACGCTTATAATATAATAAGCTGCTGAACTAGAGATTGCTTTTGTGTTTTTAAAGCTTTTAGATTTCTTGCCTGCTACTATAAATTTCTTTGGAACCTTTATGATGTATTTACCGCTGTCTAGATCTTCAGAAAAAGTAAATCTAATAAGACCTTTGCTACTACTATAGTCAGTCTCAACATCTTTTTTCACATACTTAATATTTCCTCTTAATTTAGGCTTCGTGATTTTTAAGTATTTTATAGTGTTAATAGTATTTGAGTTAATTTTTGTATTCACTTGTAAGTAAAATTCTAATTTTCCTGAATCCGTATTTCTTTTCATTGATTTAGAAGGAAGTGAAACAATTAAATTGACAGGATTTTTAGCCGAAGTATTAAGAGATTTTAGTGAATTAATTCTCCCTGCTCCGAGTTCACCTATATATTTAGGGTTTTTATCATCAACATTCTCAGCACCAGCGTAGAGCTTTTCTAGAACTTGGTCTCTGGTAAGAGCTTTATTATGTGACCAGATCAAAGCAGCAACCCCAGCAGCTGCTGGTGCGGCCATACTCGTTCCAGACATGTCTCCGTACTTTCCATTCAGAGTTGTAGAGTAAATTGGATGACCAGGAGCAGCTATATCTATTCCTTTACCGTGATTTGAAAAATAAGCTTTAGAATCGACCTTATTTTTAGGTAAATCTGAATCAAGAGCAGCTACGAGTACAATTTCTTCGATTGCTCCTCTAGGTGGATCTTTTCTAGAACCATTTCCTGCAGAATTAAAGAGGATAACCCCTGCTTCTTTAACTAGTTTTACAACTTCTCTATAAACAGTGTCGTTTACAAATCCGTCTACGTTATAACTTGTATTAATAATATGAGCACCGTTATTAACAGCATATAAATAAGACATAGAGATGAGCTCAGAGGTCCAACTTCTGCTTCCGCCATACCATCGTATTGGCATAATTTTAACACCCGGAGCTATACCGGCTCCACCTGAACCATTATTTATTGTCGCAGCAATAATTCCTGCAACATGAGTTCCGTGAGATCCACCGTTTGGATCATTATCATTGTCTGTAAAATCCCAACCATGAACATCATCTATATATCCGTTATTATCATCATCAATACCATTGCCAGGTATTTCTTTGGAATTGTTCCAAATAGAATCCTTGAGGTCATCATGAGTTAGACTCACACCATCATCAGTGACGGCTACAACAATTTCCTTGTTGCCAATACCATGAGCTTCCCATGCTCCTTTAGAGTTTATAATTTGATGGTGGTCTTGATCTTTAATTAGCGGATCATCAACTCGAGTTAGAGATTCTCTTGGATCTCCTAGATATTGATAATTGGGGCCAACGATAATATTGGGATTTTTAATACTTTTATTGAGACTTTGTAATTGACCTTTTGTTACACCGGTCAATTTAATCATAGAGAATTTATTTTTATTTAAAACTTTTACTTTTGCTTGAGTTCCAAACTTATTTTTAAATGATTTAATACAATCTTTTTTACAGATAACTATTAATTCTCCGGGAATGATCTTTCTTTTTAAAGGTTTGGATTTAAATGTTTGAGCAAAACCAAAAGAAGTGATAAAAAATAGCATCAAAGTAAATTTGTTCATTGTTTCTCCATATAGTGAATTAATGTACTTTAATTAAGGAAAAGATGACGAAGAATGTCAAGAAAAGTTGCGCTGTCATTGGTGATGGAGTTGCAGCAAATACTTTCATTTTCTATCTTTTGGAAAAATCCAAAGATATTGAAGTTACGCAATTTTTTGAAGAGAGCTTTTTTCCTAAGTCTTCTACGAAAAGCACTGCTATCGTTGCCAATAGAAACATAGCGATGGGAGTCAGTGAATATGGAGACTTATTATACAAGAGTTTTATTGAGTTAAATCATTTTTATTCTAAATATTCAGAACACTTTATTGATTCTATTGAAATTGTGACTCATAAAACATTTGGCAATGGAGTTGATTTTCACCGTAAATTCCCGGAAGCAAAAAAATCTCCCTATGGTTTTGAGTTTTCTGAAGATGCGTTTTTATTTTATCCTTCTGAGTTTCTAGCAAAGCTACGAGAGTTCAATTATATTAAGCGTGAGAGCCTAATTATTTCAAGTTATGACCAATTAGCAAAATACGATTTTATTGTTGATTGCTCAGGTCATTATATGAAGTTTTTAAATACCTCAGGTGATTCGAAAACTACAAGTGGAGCATACTTAAGGACAAATTTTAATTTTGATCATTCTTTTTCAATTTCAATGCACCATTGCAATTTAATTTACCGAAAAAAATATCAAGAGTTAATTATTGGCAGTTCCACAGGTGATGCGATTATGTCAAAAAAAGATTTTAATCACCTGAGAGGTTGTTTTAAAACTTTAACTGACTATAAATTAGTATTACCAGAATTTCATGAATTTGAATTAATTCGATCCTTTCGGCATAAAATGAGGAAGCGCTTACCGGTTTGGAGAGAATTGAGCGATAATAGATTTATAAATGGTGGATATTATAAAAATGGTTATCAGTTCTCCTTTCTTGCTGCAAAAGAGTTAAGTGAGATGATTAAAGAGAAGTTATGAAAGATAGTACCAAAGAAGCATATTTAAATGCTTATAAAGGATCACTTCTTGAATATTTGGTAGTTTTAGAGTTTGCCAAAAAGTTTGGGGTTTTCAATAAATTTATAAATTCTCTTGATCCAAGCTATAAAATCCAACTTCAATCATATGAATTAGCTATTAGAAACTCAGATAGAAACTTGTTAAATCAATTAGGACTAATTGCAAAGCGATTGTGTCTAACTTATCTTGAAAAACTTCAACCTGAGAAAGTTCACACTATTTTACTCACAGCTCAAAGTCACGAATCAGAAGCCGACTTAATTTTGATGGGGAGTAAGGAATATAAAATATCGATAAAATTATGTAAGTTTAAAAGTTATATAAATACAAAAAGTGCAGGAGCAAAGAGTTTTTTTAAAAAGTATTTTATGGATACCTTAACCCAAGATAAATTTAATAAGGAGCTTGAAATCTCATTTGAGCACTTTGCTAGATCAATGTTTGATCATCATGATTTAGAGTACGTTTCTGGATTTGAAAATTGGCCTGAAGAGCTCTCTGAACTCCCAGGCGAGCTTTCAGTAGATGAAAGAGTAATTTATGAAAACTATATGAAAAAAATAAGCTTTAAGTTTTATGAATTTTTTAAAATTTCATTAACGAGTCCCGTTCAACTCACGAGCTTATTAGGATTTAGTTCCATAGATATAGTTCATTTGATTTGTTTTCATTCAGGCACTGATGAATATCAAATATCCGAAGTTCTAGTTGATACATTTCATGAGTTTATAGAATTTAATTATCTAAGTGAACCTGTCGATAAGTTTAGCTTTGAAATCTCCATTGGTGAAAAAATATTACAAGTACGTTGTAAGCCTATGAATAAGTTTAGTGCACCCAGTTTGAAAATAAATTGTTCTGTAAAGTATTTATAAATTTGAGATGCTGAGTCCAAGGTTTAGCAATTTATCGTGAAGTTTAAGTATTCTTTTTCTGTTGACCTTAAAGTCTTTTCTCCCTAGTCGTGAGGATGAACGAAAATGGACTTCGTTATTGTCTGTTAGGATAAACTCGACGTCATCAATAAACTTGAAGTAGTTTGATTGATATTGGGCATAAATATATTTTTCATTTTGTATAATTATATTTGATTGAGGATCTTCTTTAATAATCTTTGCTAAATTTTTCATAAACTCTGATTTGTTTAAGACCATCCAAGGGATCATTGTATGGTAAGCAGTAGTTGCTTTACTAGAAACACAATTTTGTTTTTGCTCATCGCAATCTGCTAGTTTCGTTAAATTTTGAAGACCTACATTTTGAGGTTTTTTTCCGGGAATAGCTATAAAACAAAGTACTGCTAAGACAAAGATAAAAATTAAAATCATAAACTTTTTCAACAATTAATCCTTTATAGAAATCAATAACTCATCATTAAACTCGAGTAGTTTACTACAGAATCTAGAGACTTAAAATAATTTTAAGACTCATTTCCCTCTAGATACTTTATCCTCAAAGTAATCACTAGTTCTTTATTTAGATTAATCTTACATCAAGAACAAAATTTAGCATATAGACCTATAGCTATTTTATCGCTAAAATTTTGTATGATAAAAGAGACGCTCTCTGAAATTGATATTCTTATACGTTCAAGATATTCAATTTTATATCTAGTCACTCATGAAGAAAATAGACTTGAAGACTTATTAGCAGAGCTGGCCGAAAAACAAAATAAATCTCTCTATTCATGGACGGCTACTAAGGGAATAGTAAAATACGGCACAAGTGCTAAAAATCAAGATCAATTTCAAGATCCATCTGAAGCACTTAATCATGTTTCGGAATATAAGGATCCTGCAATATTTTTATTTAAAGATTTTCATGTGTTTTTAGAAGATCCCCATGTTATTAGAAGATTAAGAGATGCCACTGCAGAACTTTCGGGTACCTACAAAACAATTCTCATCTCTGCGCCAATTTTAAATCTCCCAACGGAATTAGAAAAATCGATCTCTATCATTGATATCCCTCTACCAGATGAAGATGAATTACATGAACTTCTTTTATCGATGGCAAAGTCAGTGATGAAAAAAAACTCTGATATCGTAGATATTAAAAAATCTGAAGCCAAAGAATTAGCAAGAGCAGCTCAAGGACTTACTCTGTCTGAAGCAGAAAATGCATTCTCAAAAGCTATTGTTAGTAATAGGTTATTAAATGCAGATGATATAAAACTCGTTTTTGAAGAAAAACAACAAGTTATAAGAAAATCGGGCACATTAGAGTTTTATCCTTCTGATGGAAGACTATCAGACGTTGGTGGATTGAACCAATTGAAACAATGGTTAAATATTAGAAAAAAAGCGTTTGCACCTGGAGCTAAAGAGTTTGGAATTCCGGCTCCTAAAGGAGTGTTATTATTAGGAGCTCCTGGATGTGGGAAAAGCTTTACTGCTAAGGTCATTGGTAATGTTTGGACGATGCCTCTTCTTCGACTGGATTTTGGGAGTATATTCTCTGGGTTAGTGGGATCATCAGAAGAGAATATGCGACAAGCTTTAAGGACCGCTGAATCTGTAGCCCCTGTTATTTTATGGATAGATGAAATCGAAAAAGGTTTATCCGGGGCTAGTTCTGGAAGTCATGATAGTGGTACGTCAACGAGAGTCTTTGGAACATTTTTAACTTGGATGCAAGAGAAAAAATCACAAGTTTTTGTTATTGCAACTGCAAATCAAATTGATAAATTACCTCCAGAGCTGTTAAGAAGGGGACGATTCGATGAAATCTTTTTTTTAGACCTTCCAACTCCAGATGCTAGGGATGAAATTTATCGAGTTCACTTGAAAAAGAAAAAAATACAATTTGATGGTTGGGACTTAAGTAAAATAATTCGAACCACTGAAGGATTCTCTGGTGCGGAAATTGAACATAGTGTCACTGAAGCCTTGCATTTTGCATTTTTTGAAAACAAAAGTGTTGCTATTGATCATCTTGAAATGGCCATTAATAAAATTGTTCCACTCTCAGTCACTTATAAAGAACCTTTAGATAATTTAAGAAATTGGGCAAAAAATAGAGCTAGGTATGCTCACATCCAGCCTAAATCTTCAATAGATAAAGTCAGTGATAGGAAAATTGAATATTGATGAGTAAAAAGAAAGATAAATTTAGTAATCTTGAGCTTGATAAACCAAAAGATCTCTTAGGAAAAAAAGAAAAAACTAAGAGACGTTTAGAAATCTTTGGCTTACCTAAAAGAAAACAAAGAAATGCTGAAGTTTTAGATGAAGTCGTTCAACCAGTTAAATTTAAGAAAAAAGAAGTTTTAGAAGATAAGAGTCATCCAACGGAAAAAGTTGAAAAATTATATATCGAAAGTCGCGCAGAAAAAGCAATCCGAGTAAAAAATCTTCGAAAGAAACGATTAGAGAATGAAAAAAAAGAAATGGAAAGACTTCTCGAGAAACAACGTAGTGAAGAAGCTAAGTCGCGAGCAAAGAAAAATATGTTTAGATCAGTTGGAAGATTTATGGCAAGTGCTGTTTTGCCTGTAGGAATAATGTTAATGAGAATGGGAATAGCAAGGTCAAACCCTTTCTTTATTTTTTTTATGGCCATTGCTTTTATTTTACAATTATTTTTTGGAACAAGAAATTCTCTTCGAAACTTTTGGCGCAGATATTAACGACACCTAGGAGTATAAACAGTGAGTGCATCAGCAAATTATAATGCATTATTTGATTCATGTTCAGATTTAATCAATGCTTTTAAAGAGTTAAAGTTAGCCAATGCCGAGTTTGACCGACTGAAACATAAAATTTATGACGAACAAGGTAATGAGCAAGATGAGTGGGAAGCATCTATTGAATTAGTAAAGAACGCACCCATTAAAATTGTAAAACAAATTGATAAAGAGATTTGTATTACACCGGTTAATGAGTCTGATGAGGTGGCGATTGAATCAGTGAAAAAAGTTAAGCAAATCTATAGTCGAATAAAAGTCATCAATGAATTAAAGCAAAAAGGGTATGATAAAGTTAAAGAGCAAAAACTTCCAGATGGATCAATAAGAGTAGTGGTGCAGAAATGGCAGTAAAGGTTGAAATCGTAGTTACTATTGATGATGAAGGGAATATCCACTTAAAAACTCATGGTATTAAAGGTGATAAATGCATCAAAGAGTTAAAGTCATTTGAAAAAGGTCTTGGCAAAATGGAAGATGTTCAAAAAAGCTCAGAGTATTATGAAAAACAAAAGCAGAGATCAACAGTAAAAACAAAAAAATAATTTAGGAAGAAAACGTGTCTTCAAAAATTCCACAACAAAGTGATATTATTATTCATCCCGATGGAAGTGTATCTTTAAGTTTTTTATGGAAGGAAGATTTGCATTTACAACAGACACGTACTGCTTCGGATATTCCTTTGTTTTTTGAAGGTGGATCCTTCGGTTACGATGAGTGTGAAATGTGTCCAAAGCAATGTGGCTTTAATAGGGTAGAGGGAGTACATCCAAGATGTGGGGATGAGTTTCTAAGAGTCTCAACTTGGGGCGTGAGTATGGGAGATGAAGCTAGTATACGAGGAAGCCATGGCTCAGGAGCAATTATGCTTGCGGGATGTCCTCTCAGTTGTCCATCATGTCATAACCCAGAGATGGTTCAAACTGGATTCGTTGTAAATGATAGAGAGTTTGTAGAGATTTGTTATGAGCTTGAAGCTAAGAGTGTACATAATATTCAAATTTTATCCCCTACAGTGCACATGGGAAGACTCCTACCTATTTTGAAGTTTTTAAAAAAGAAAAAATTTAAAACTCCAATTTTATTTAAAAGCTCAGGCATTGAGTCGATGGAGTATCTAAAAAAACTTAGAGGGTTAGTTGATATATATTTACCGGATTTTAAATATGGACCTAGTTCGAGTTTTGCTAAAAGAGCAGGTTTTAATGACTACTTTGAATTGGCCCAAGGTAATGTTTTAGAGATGCTTGATCAAGTAGGGCCAGCGAAATATGAAAATGGAGCTTTATTGTCAGGCGTTCTTATCAGGCATGTGATGGCTCCTATCGATAATATCGAGAGAAGAGCCATCTATCAGTTTTTAGATTTTTTAAAAGATAGGTGTGAGATCTCTAAGATGGATAATTTTGTAAACCTAGAGTAGTAAAGTTCTTATTTACTAGAATTTTCTTTTTCTTTTTCTTTTATTTTCTAGTTTCGAGTTTTATAGTAATTAGATGTTTAAGTTTTTACTTATTATTACTTCTTTAAACTTATTATCTTTAGATCGAGTATGGTTTGATTATGATCTCGGTTTTGGAAAGTTTGCTCATGATGTTGATGATGCTTACGCTCTGACTCACTTATTATTAAATAATAAAAAATATGATATTGCAGGATTGAGCCTTGTTCATGGAAATACTTCTGATTTAGATTTTCAAAAAAAACAAACTGAAAAAATTTTAGACAAACTAAATATTAAGACCAAAGTCTATAAAGGAGCGGCCTCTAAAGAGGAAATCACAGATATTACGCCCGCCGTCCTGGCCCTAAAGAGTGCTTTAGAAAAAGGTAAGTTAAGGATCTTTGCAAGTGGACGATTAACTAATATCGCTACTTTAGTTCACTTTTTTCCACACCTTAGAGCTAATATTACTGAACTTGTATTTCTAGGTGGAAGAGAACTTGAAGTAGTAAAGCCTTTTCAGGGGAGATTAACTTTTCCAGATACTAATGTGGATGGAGACTTGGCAGCGATCATTACTATATTAAAGAGTAAAATTAATCTAACACTTATTCCTGTTGAGAGTATGCATGGACTTTTATGGAACTCCAGCACGATGAATGAAGCAAAAAATATTGCTCCTTATTTTAAATGGCTGATAAAAAAAAGTAGGTTGTGGAAGTTTCTATGGAGATTGTGGCCAAGAGTAGATGGCTTTATTCCTTGGGACTTATTTGTGATTAGCTATATTACCCATAGAGAAGATTTTTCATGTGCTAAAAATTTATTTGTAAATTTAAAATATTTGAAAAACACAAGTAATCATCCTGTACGCAAAGATCCTAAGAAGAAGTTATTTCTGACTGTTTCGAGAAAGACTCATTCTAAATTTAAAGCTAACTATTGTTATAAAATAAAAGATGATCATATTCAGAAAATTCTAGAAAATTGGAAATCATTTACTCAGTAAAAAGTCAGAGTGATAAAGAGATTAATTTTTAAGCAGCATGAGAGTAGGTAATTTGTTTACTGATGATTAATCTAGCTACATTTTCTGCTTCATCTACGAAATAAAACGTAATACTTTTTCCATTATTTAATTTTAATAAAACATTAGAAAAAGGGGCTCCTGGTTGGGCCACTATAATATCTTCAATTTCATGAATATTGATGATCTTATTTACTAATAAAAGTGGATACCTTACAGATAAATGATTTTCAAAAATTTTTACTTTATGATGTAAATCATAGTTGAGAAAAACTCCCATCATTGTTAAAAGCATAGATCCTAGAATAAAAGTCCAAAGACCAATTGAGACGTCTGATGGAAACAACATTTTAAATAAAAAACACTGAGAGCAATAAATTACAAATATTATAGGGATCACTCTAAAGAAGTGATCAATGTGTCCTTGTCTTGAAATAATGTATATTGGTTTAGTCACTATAGTACTTCTCGGCAGGAAGATTAAAAACTTGAGCTTTTCTATTACTCTTTTAAATTGTGTGATCATTGCTTTTAAGGTTGATCACTATTTGGTAAAATAGCGTATTATTTACTTATAATTTCAAGGAGATGGCCGTGCCAATCAAGTCTATAGACACTTTCAAAGTTAAGAGCAAGTTTAATTCAAAGGGAAAAGAGTATACCTTCTTTAGCCTTAAAAAATTAGCCAGTCAGCAAGGGTTTGAAAATATCGATTCTCTTCCATTTACTTTAAAAGTTTTAATGGAAAATCTCCTTAGAAATGAAGATGGTGAAACTTCTACTTCAAGTGATGTAAAGTCGATGGCCAATTGGCTAGAGAAGAGAAAATCTAATACAGAGATTAGCTATTATCCAGCAAGAGTCTTGATGCAAGACTTTACAGGTGTCCCGGCAGTGGTGGATCTTGCAGCGATGAGAGATGCCATGAAGCACCTTGGTGGTGATCCTCAAAAAATTAACCCACAAGTTCCCGTAGATTTAGTTATCGATCATTCAGTTTCTGTAGATGAATATGGGGCAGGAACTTCTTTTGATTCAAATGTTAAAAGAGAGTTTGAGAGAAATAATGAACGATATGAATTCTTAAAGTGGGGACAAAATTCTTTTGAAAACTTTAGTGTTGTTCCTCCAGGGACTGGGATTTGTCATCAGGTAAATCTTGAAAACCTCGCCCGAGTTACGTGGACCCGTGATGATGACGGAGAAACTTTGGCCTATTGTGATACTCTTGTCGGAACGGACTCTCATACTACAATGATTAACGGATTAGCTGTTCTTGGTTGGGGAGTAGGAGGAATTGAAGCCGAAGCTGCTATGCTCGGTCAGGCAGTAACTATGTTAATTCCTGAAGTTATAGGATTTAAATTGACCGGTAAAATGCTAGAGGGTGCTACAGCTACTGATTTAGTATTAAAAGTTGTTCAAATGCTAAGAGCTAAAGGTTGTGTAGGTAAGTTTGTTGAATTTTTTGGAGATGGTCTTGATAATTTAACATTAGCTGATAGGGCCACACTGGCTAATATGGCTCCTGAATATGGTGCTACTTGTGGATTTTTTCCAGTCGATGGTGAGACTCTTAATTACCTTCGATTTTCTGGGAGGTCTGAAGAGCAAGTGAGTCTTGTAGAAGCTTATTGTAAAGAACAAGGTTTATGGAGAGATAAAGATTCTAAAGCACCATCTTTTACAGATACTTTAGAGCTTGACATGAGTGAAGTTATTCCAAGTATCTCGGGACCTAAGAGACCTCAAGATAGAATTGATTTAACAAAAGCTTCGGTGGCCTTTAATAATGAATTAAGTAAAAACTTTAAAGTTGATGATATTGAAAAAAGTGTTGAAGTAAGTGGTGAGAAATTTGAAATTACTCAAGGTGACGTTACTATCGCTGCCATCACGAGTTGTACTAATACTTCTAATCCTTCAGTGATGATTGCAGCTGGATTAGTTGCAAAGAAGGCAAGTGAGTTGGGACTAAAGGTTAAGCCTTGGGTCAAAACGTCACTAGCTCCTGGTTCTCAAGTTGTTACTGATTATTTAATAAAAGCAGGACTTCAAGAATATCTTAATAATTTAGGATTTAATTTAGTTGGTTATGGATGTACTACTTGTATTGGAAATTCTGGTCCATTGAAAGAAAACATTTCTAAAGCAATTAACGATGGTGATTTAGTTGTGACCTCTGTTTTATCGGGAAATAGAAACTTTGAAGGAAGAATTAGTCAGGATATTAAAGCCAATTATCTAGCATCTCCTCCGCTAGTTGTTGCTTATGCAATTGCTGGTTCTATGAAGATAGATATAACTAAAGATCCGATTGATATGTCTACAAACGGAAAACCGATTTATTTAAAAGATATTTGGCCAACTAATCAAGAGATAGCTGAAGTTTTAAAATCTTCTATCTCAACGGAGATGTTTGTCGATAGGTATAAAAATGTTTTTAATGGGACTGAAGATTGGCAAGAAATTGCTGTAGATAAAGGAGAACTATTTCAGTGGAACTCCCAAAGTACATATATCCAAAACCCTCCATTTTTTACTGGAATGACTAAAGAACTAGAACCAGTACAAGATATTGAGGGAGCTAAAATTTTAGCTCTACTAGCTGACAGTACAACTACAGATCATATCTCGCCTGCTGGAGCCATTAAATTTGATTCACCTGCTGGAGAGTATTTACAAAAAAATAAAATTGATATCGGTAATTTTAATTCTTATGGATCTAGAAGAGGAAATCATCAAGTCATGATGAGAGGGACATTTGCTAATATTAGAATTAAAAATGAAATGCTTGATGGGGTTGAAGGCGGATATACTAAAGACGTCACAACTGGAGAGCAAATGCCCATTTATGATGCAGCAATGAATTATATAGAACGAGGAACTCCATTAGTTGTCATCGCTGGTAAAGAATATGGAACGGGTTCATCTCGAGACTGGGCAGCAAAAGGAACTAGATTATTAGGAGTTCAAGCAGTTGTTGCAGAGAGCTTTGAGAGAATTCATAGGTCTAATCTGATAGGAATGGGAGTATTGCCTTTAGAACTCCCTAAGGGTGTAACAAAAAGTTCATTAAACCTAGATGGAACTGAGACTATTAATATAACAAATATAAAGGGTAATGAAGTACCTAAGGCCAAGATTAATATGGAAGTTATTAGATCAGATGGTGAAAGAAAATCAGTAGAGCTTATTAGTAGAATAGATACAAGCACTGAACT
>ENA-ORXM01003284-ORXM01003284.1-marine-metagenome-genome-assembly--contig:-NODE-3284-length-16458-cov-6.996703_pt1 | contig 16458 bp, 14 predicted proteins | sample MGYA00237867_ERZ511480 | MGnify/ENA primary metagenome ERZ511480 (study PRJEB26309, sample SAMN06266103) | marine metagenome | isolation source: Algal blade | place: United Kingdom:Sidmouth, United...
CCCACTCAATCACGAAAAACGCTAAGGTACCTTTGCCTGCGCCGGTTGCGACCTGCCCCTGTTCAAGTCTGAGACCAAATACGAAAGCGGCACCGGTTGGCCCAGCTTCTACGCAGCAATCCCCAACCACGTGGGCACCAAAACAGACTTCAAACTGATCTACCCACGCACTGAGTATCACTGCGCGCGCTGCGGCGGACACCAAGGCCATATTTTTAACGACGGCCCTAAGCCAACCGGCAAACGTTATTGCAACAACGGTGTGGCGTTGAAGTTTATGCCTGCGTAATAAATAGACGCGCGGCGCAATCGCGGCCGCGTAACATCTCAGCAATGAGGCATCGCTCTGTGCTTGCAACCAGGGCGATACTCCTTCGCAGCACAGAAACTCTCCCTCTCCATCATGTGCGATGCGCAAGCTTATGCGCGCCTACTTTTCTACAGAATTCATGGCCAAGCGCAGAGTCACATGTACTGCTGCCACCAACGCGTCGACACAGCTTCGCCCACAGCAAACACTTCTCCCACAACGGGCGTGCTCAATGTCACTTGATGCTTATCCGCGGCCACGCTCACTTTTTCTAGCGGGTCATACCACGAGTGAAAAGACAGATCGAAAGTACCGTTGTGAATAGGCAGCATCACTTTGCCCTGTAAGTCCAAATGCGCTTGCACCGACTGCTCTGGGAACATATGCACGTAACGCCAATCGACGTTGTACGCGCCATTTTCGATCATCGTCAGATCAAAAGGCCCATACCTTTTACCAATCTCTTTAAAGCCTTCAAAATACCCAGAGTCACCGCTAAAAAATATTCGCTTTCCCCCTAGTGTGATGACCCAGGAGCCCCACAAGGTTTTATCTCGATCTGTCAGGCCACGCCCAGAAAAGTGCTGTGAAGGCGTAAAAACAAATTCACCCAAGGATGTTTTTTGCTCTTGCCACCAATCAAAAGTGCTGATGCGTGAGCTATCCACGCCCCACTTGCGCAAATCACCATCCACACCCAGCGGCACCATAAAGTGCTCAGTTTTAGCAATCAATGCCTTGATTGAGGCTTTGTCTAAGTGGTCGTAGTGATTATGCGAGACCAGTATCGTATCGATGGGCGGTAGATCATCTAGCGCAATCGGTGTTGGCTGAAAACGCTCTGGCCCAAAAAAACCAAACGGCGAAGCGCGATCCGAGAACATCGGATCAATCAGCAGATATTTGCCATACGCTTTGATCAAAATCGACGAATGCCCCAACTTTACAATGCGCAACTCATCGTCAGCGATGGCGTCGAGCGACTCTCTTGTCACCGGAATCATTGGCAGGGTTTTACTAGGTTTGTCGTCGACAACCACTTCTGTTTGCTGGCGCTTAACCGCCGCATAGAGCTTCTCCCAACTGAACGATTCAAAAGTAAAATCGTTGTGGAACACCCCGTCGTAATAGCGAGGCGATTCCGCCACAGGCTTATCAACAGTGGCTACAAATGCAGCGTTAAGTGAATAAACCGCTGCGGCCACAAGCAATACAATCACCAACAGTGATTTAACAATCGTTTTCAACTTCATCTTGCAGTTATTCCGTCCGTCGGTGGTGTCGCTCTTCACCCAACAGCGGACGAACAGAGAGTCAAATCAATTTTAAGAGTAGGCATGGACAACCACCTGACACAGAAGTTGCGCACCACCTAAACTCTATTATCGACTTTTTGGGAGCTGGATAAAGGCGGAAGTTGAGGAATGTGTTTTCCGTTTTTGCGATAAATCGCACGAATAAAACACCTCCCGTCGCGGAGATTAAACACAAAAAGTAGCCGCAATAAGCTTGCGCATCGCGGAAAGTCACCGGCTTCGATAGGTGCGATACGCTGGCTTATACGCACCTACATTTCAGGCCTGTGCAGGGCTAGTGTTCGGTGATCGCCAATCAATTTCCACTGAAAGCAATCAAGTTAATCTCGAAAGAGATAGCTGCCAGCGCCTGATTGGCGCCAGCCGTGCACCTGCCTAAACCACTGCTTTGCTGGTCTTAGCTCGCAGCGTTTTGAACAAGGGGATCAGCCATATCATGATGGTCAGCACGCCGAGTGTTGCTGCTATTGGCCGCGAGAAGAAAGCCAACAATTCCCCGTCGGCTTTTATCATCGAGGATAAAAACATTTCCTCTAGCATGGCACCCAATACGATACCCAGAATGGTTGGCGCGATGGGAAAGCCATTTTCTTCCATGATGAAAGCTAAAACGCCCATTGCCAGCATGATCACCACACCAAAGATAGAGTTAGTGATGGCAAACGAGCCAACCAGACAGAAGATCAGAATTGCAGGCATGAGCAAACGCGAGGGGATTTTTAGCAGCTGCGTCGACAAACGAATCGCCAAATATCCCAGAGGTAACAACATGAGATTGGCCACAAAAAAGACAATAAACACTGCGTTCAGTAAATCGGGGTTTTGCTGAAATATCATGGGGCCTGGGTTCATGCCTTTCATGTACAGCACACCAATGGCAATGGCAGTGATGGAGTCTCCAGGTATACCAAACACCAGTGCAGGCACCCATGCACCAGCCAGACCTGCATTATTTGCAGAGCCTGCGTCTACAAGTCCTTCCACGTGCCCCTTGCCGTATTCCTCTTTGTTTTTCGATGATCGCTTAGACACGCCGTAGGCAACCCACGCGGCAATATCGGCTCCAGCGCCGGGTAACACGCCGGTAACTGCACCAATGCTACTGCCACGTGCAACGTTCAATTTGTACTTAGACAATACACCGCCAACGCCTTTAAACAAATGGTTCATCGGTTGTGCGGGCACACTGGGTCGTTTGTTACTCGAGGCGGAGACAAAACGCAGAACTTCTGAAATGGCAAACATACCGATCATCGCGGGGATAAAGCTGATACCCGCCAGCATGTCTGTATTGCCAAAGGTAAAGCGCGGGTGCCCAGAAATCAGGTCAATGCCGATAGTGGATATAAACAGGCCAATCAACAGCGAAACAAAGCCTTTTAACGTTGAGCCGCTGGAGACCACCACAGCACTGGATAGGCCCAGACAAGCCAGCCAGAAATACTCATACGATGAGAATTTAAAGGCGAATTCGGCCAGCGCGGAAGTTGCCATCATCAATACAACAGCGCCCACTAGACCGCCAATCACCGAGCTTGTGAGGCCAACACCCAGTGCTAGCTGCGCTTTTCCTTTGCGCGTCATGGCAAAGGCTTCGTCGCAGTAAGCAGCTGAAGCAGGCGTACCAGGAATCCGCAGCAGCGCTCCGGGAATGTCTCCGGCAAAGATAGCTGTGGCTACCGTGGTCACGATAGCTGCAATAGCGGGTACCGGGTCCATAAAAAAAGTAACCGGTATTAACAGCGCAGTAGCCATTGTGGCGGTCAAACCAGGAATGGAACCAACCAACAAACCAAAAGCGGCCGCACCAAGCATCACTAATAAGACGTAGGGGTCAAAGACCAGAGCAAGTCCTGCGATAAACGCATCCATAAATATCCCCTAAAAACCTAATGGACCAACGGGCAACGGCACTAACAACAACACCCCAAACAACAGTTTGCTTACACCTGTCATCAGCAACGAAGCCAGTAATGAAGGCACGAGCCCATTGTCGAGTCGTAAAAACAGCACCAGTAAAATAACGAATGAAATGATTACAAAACCCAGCGTATCGACCAAAAAAATAAACGCCAGAACACTCAACAAGACCACAAAAAAGTTGATAACTGAGTGACGTTTTTCGGTCCATCCGCGCACGGATAATAAGTTGGCTTCGCCTTGTGCGACGGCACGTTGCCGCAGACCGTTGTAGACAAGAATGCAGCCGCAGATAATCAGGCCAATGCCGATTAAGACAGGAAAGTCAGACGCGCCAAAGCGCTGTCCGTGAAGCGATGGAAATGTGCGGGTATAAGCAATTTCTGCAAGTGCAAAAACAATCAGGAATATTCCAAATACGGCATCATTAAATTTCATTTGATGCTTAGCTCCCTACAGGTTTTGATAGGTTTGCACGCTTGCACAGAGTTGCCGCAAGCTTTTATACAATCAAAAACGCCTTCGTTACCCTGATGACAACGAAGGCGTTTTTCTAGGCTCAACAAAAAGACTTATTTAGCCAGACCTACTGCTTTCATCACGGCACCTAGCGATTCATCGCTTTTTGCCATCCAAGCACTAAAGTCGTCGCCAGCCAAATACGTCATGCCAAAACCACGGCCATCCATGAACTCTTTGAATTCATCGGAATGCCATACTTTGTCCATTGCAGCACGAAGTACTTCGACGTCTGCGTCAGCAACACCCAACGGTGCAACTATGCCGCGCCAAGAAGCCATCTCCCACTCTGGGCCGCCTACCTCAGAAAGCGTTGGCACATCGGGGAATGATGCAGATCGCTCTGGCGCCATGATACCGATGGCTTTTACTTTGCCAGAAGACAACAACCCAGATGCTTCTACGATGGATGAAGTCACCACATCAACACCTTCAGCGACCAGCTCCTGAAGACCACCGGCTGAACCTTTAGAGGGAACCCAAGGAACAGCACTGGGCTCTAGGCCATGTGTGCTTAACATGCCCGCTAGTGCAAGGTGCCAAATGCCGCCTTGACCAGTACCTGAGCCTTTGAGCTTGCCGGGGTCAGCCGCTGCCGCTGCTAACAACTCACTCGCATCGTTCCAAGGTGAGTCCGCACGGACTATAACGCCAGCATGGTCAGTGTTATACAGGGCAATTGGGGTGTACTTTTCGTAGGTTAGGTCGGTCATACCGGCCCAGTGCATCATGCCCGTTTCTACGGTTGCAACACCGATGGTGTAACCATCTGGCTTGGCGTTAGCGATGGCACTGTGCCCCACAACACCACTGCCGCCATCACGGTTGACAACATTCACCGGTTGACCCAGCTCTTCTTGCAGCAAGTTGCCGATAATACGGCCTGTGGCGTCTGTTCCACCGCCAGCACCCCAAGGCACGATGAGCGTGATTGGACGCTCTGGATAGTCTGCCCAAGCTGGTGCAGAGATGCCTGCTAACAAAGTAGTGGCGGCAACAATTCCGGCTGTTGCGCTAAAAATTTTACGAAACGACTTCATGTGTATTCCTTCAAGTGAGGGTCTATTAAAGTTGTTTTTATTGTCATTCAAGTTGTTAACAAACATAACGAATCGCCAATGCAATAACAAGCATCTTTAAGCTGTTAAGTGCACTTAATTTCATGCCGGCTCAAAAAGGCCCCCTTGATAACACAGAGCGAAATAAGTGCGGATTCTTCAGACAATTCACACTTGCTTTGATAAATCATGAGAGAGCGAAGGTGATGCTGCAGAAGAGTGTTAGAAAAACACCCTTGAGAGACTGCGGACAGGGATTCGCAAGCGCAAATTGACGACACTATGAGTGCGGTTTTGCTGGCTCCACTGTGCCCAAAAAGCCGCCGGACTGATGCCGCCAAAACTCGGCATACACGCCATTGTGCTTTTGCAACTGCTCGTGTGTACCTTCTTCAACCACCCGACCCTCATCAAGCACAACGATTCTATCCATCTGCGCAATTGTGGATAATCGGTGGGCAATCGCTATCACCGTTTTGCTCTGCATTACACCTTCGAGTGCCGCTTGAATATCCGCCTCGACTTTACTGTCTAGCGCACTGGTTGCCTCGTCAAGAATGAGAATGGGGGCATCTTTAAGAATAACTCGCGCTAGAGCGATGCGCTGCCGCTGACCACCCGAGAGCTTAACGCCACGCTCGCCTACATGGGCGTCGTAGCCTCTTCTTCCCTGATTATCTTCAAGCGAAAGTATAAAATCATGCGCCCGCGCTTGTCTTGTTGCCGCTTCAATCTCCGCATCGCTAATGCCCTCTTGGCCTAGAGCGATATTTTCTCGAACGGAGCGATTGAGCAACGAGGCCTGTTGACTCACTATGCCAATAGCGGCCCTCAGGCTGTCTTGCTCGACTTCACGAATGTCCTGCCCATCGACAAGAACCATGCCTTTCTCTGCCTCAAAAAACCGCAACATCACATTGACCAGAGTCGATTTCCCTGCCCCAGATGCACCCACTAAACCAATTTTTTCACCGGAGGCAATCGACAAATTGATACCGCGCAACCCTCCTTGCTGCAGACCGTACTGATGATATAAATCAACAACATCTATGGTTGCCGAAGACACCTTGAGTGCAGGTGCATCCGCCTTTGCAGCAATCGCCAAGGGTTGCGAAATTGTCTTGAGAGAATCACCTAAATTACCAACGTTTAGAAAGATCGCCCAAGTCGCGTCTATCACCCATTCGGCCAGAGCCGAAATACGAAAAGTCAGCGCCAACGCGGAGGCCACCAAGCCAATGGTTGCCGACTCGGTTGAGCAGAGCCAAATCCCGTAACCAATAAAACCCACCATCATGAAGCCTTCAAGCGCCATCACTGCCGTGCGCAAACTGACACCCAGCTGCCGCGTGAGAAACAACTTTTGACGCGTGTTTTCCAGCACCACTTTGTGCTCTTCCGCAATGGAGTCACTGCGAGAGAACAGCTTGACGGTATCAAAATTAGAAAAACAATCGACCACGCGCCCAACCATGCCGGACTTTGCCGCTTGAAATTGACGCTGGGCTTTTATCATGCGCGGAATAACGATAACAACCACGCTAATGTACAGCGCTAACCAGATAAACAGCGGCAGCGCCAATCGTACGTCCGTGCCCGCCATCAGCGTCACAATACCGATCATGTAAACCAGCCCAAAAACGATGGCGTTTAGACATTCATAAATAATGCTGGCCGCGTGGTTGCCGATATCGACCAGTCGCACTGAGGTGCGCCCGGTTAGGTCCTCTTGAAACCAGCCCACCGATTGCTGAGACAAATGACCGTGCGCACGCCAACGTACAAGGTTGGCAATATTGCAATCCAGCCCGATATCGTTAGCGGCGTGTCGAGCAAACTGCAGCAACGGACGTAATACAACTACGACCAGTGCCGCAAACAACAAGCTATTCCCGTGCGTATGCCAGATGTCTTGCGGCGAGCTGGATGAAATCATGTCGATCAGCTGACCGGCATAACTGATCAGCCAGACTTCAAGCGCGGCAGCGAGCAGTGTAGCCAAGAGACTAAAGATCAGCACGCGTTTCAGCGGCTGAAGATGACTCAAGATAAAAGGCCAAACAGCACTCGGCGGCGGCGCATCTGCATCTGTGTAGGGGTCAACAAGGTTTAAGACACGTCTCGTCACACGATCATACAAACCGGCCACTGCAACTTCCTTGTTTGATTTTTTTAAAACGTAGGGTATTAAAACTCAATGCTGGGCGCATTGTTATTACAGCAAGTATCGCAACTCAACCAGACACTCAAGGGTGTCGAGTTTCATACGTGCTTCGGCGGAGTATTTCTTAGCGTCATTGAGCAACTAAAGCGACACCCGCACACAGAGTGCGGTGGTTTTTTACTTAGCCCATTTGCCTACTTTGAGCAGCCGTTAAGCGCGGCTGAGGCCGCGCTCTATTATCGAATTTTTTGGCTGAGAGCGTTTGTTTTGCTCTAGGTGCTTTCAATCACAATCTTCGGGAACGCGCCGCTGAAATCACGGCCACGCTGACTCAGCTTGGCGGTCATGCTGCGGGCGATAGTCTTGTAGATTTGCGCAATTTGGCCATCTGGATCAGCCACAACCGTTGGCTCGCCACCGTCCGCTTGCTCGCGGATTTTGATATCCAGTGGCAAACTTCCAAGAAAGTCCACGTTGTACTCTGCGGCCATTTTGCTGCCGCCGTCGGCACCAAAGATATGCTCGGCGTGGCCACACTGGCTACAGATATGAATCGACATATTTTCGATGACACCCAGCACTGGAATCTCGACCTTTTCAAACATCTTCAAGCCTTTGCGTGCATCTAGCAGTGCGATGTCTTGCGGCGTGGTGACGATGACCGAACCAGCTACAGGCACAGACTGTGAAAGCGTGAGTTGCAAGTCGCCCGTGCCTGGTGGCATGTCGACGATCAGGTAGTCGAGGTCTTGCCAACGCGTGTCGTTGAGCATTTGCTGCAAGGCACCCGTCACCATGGGTCCGCGCCATACAACTGGGTTATCTTCTTCGATCATGTAGCCAATCGACATGGTCTGCACGCCGTAGTTGATCTTGGGTTCTAGGCTTTTGCCATCGGCGGATTCTGGCTTGCCGGTGATACCCATCATGCGCGGTTGGCTGGGGCCGTAGATGTCGGCATCGAGTATGCCCACTTGCGCACCTTCGGCAGCCAACGCCAAGGCCAAGTTGGCTGCGGTGGTGGACTTGCCCACTCCACCCTTGCCCGAGGCCACGGCGATGATGTTTTTGACGTTTTTCATGCGCGTGACGCTGCGCTGCACACTGTGCGGGATAATCTTGGTTTCGATGTTTACAAACACACTTTCCACACCGTCGAGCGCACCCACAAGCTCTTTGACTTTGTCGCTCAGCACACCGTGGATGCTCTTGCAGGGGAAGCCCAGTTCGAGTGTCACTTGCACCGCACTGCCATCGGCCACCACGGCTTTCACCGCTTTGGCATCCGTCAGTGAGCAGCCCAAATTCGGCTCTATGTAGCTAGCGAGCGCTTGCTCTACCGCTGCCTTATCAACACCCATCGTCTAGCACTCCTTGTTTATACTCGCGCCCAAGCGACGCCAAACCGCCAGAATACCACAGCAGAACACTCAGACATGGCCCAGCATATCGAGCATAAAGCGCGTGCCTGATTCAATGAGAACACCGGATGTCGAAACACTGCTTGCGCTTGCACTTGCGCGAACACCCTGTTGTGCCTGGTCATCTGGACGCAGCGCAAGCGGAATCCGGGGAACGCCATGGCTGCACGTGGTATTCTGCGCCGTTATCAAACGTTCTATCGAGTCCAGTGCCATGACTGCCCAGCCCCGCAAAATTCTCATCACCAGCGCTCTGCCCTACGCCAATGGTCCAATCCATTTGGGCCACATGGTGGAGTACATTCAGACCGATATCTGGACACGCTTTCAGCGCCAGCGTGGCAACGAGGCAACATGGGTTTGGGCATCGGACGCACACGGCACGCCTATTATGTTGCGCGCCGAAAAAGAAGGCACCACGCCGCAAGCGCTGATCGACTCCTACTATAAAGCGCACAAAGCAGACTTCACTGACTTCCGCCTGTCCTTTGATAACTTCCACACCACCCACTCTGAAGAGAACAAAGAGTGTGCAGAAGGCGTATACCTGAAGCTCAAGGACGCAGGCCATATTGCTGTACGCACCATTAAACAGCTGTATGACCCCGAAAAAGAGATGTTTCTCTCGGATCGCTACGTCAAAGGCATCTGCCCCAACTGCGGCGCCGAAGAGCAATATGGCGATAACTGCGAAGTGTGCGCAGCCACCTACGACGCCACCGAACTGAAAGACCCTGTCTCGCAGGTATCGGGCGCCACTCCTGTCGTGCGTGACTCGGATCAACATTTCTTCCAACTCGGCAACTTCACCGACATGCTGCAAGAGTGGACAACCGGTGGACAACTGCAACCTGAGATAGCCAACAAGCTCAAAGAATGGTTCGACAGCGGCCTGCAAGACTGGGACATCTCGCGCAACGCACCTTACTGGGGCTTCGAGATTCCAGGCTCGCCGGGCAAGTACTTTTATGTGTGGCTAGACGCACCGATTGGCTACATGGCCAGCCATCTCAACCTGTGCAAACGCACGGGCGCAGATTTCGACAGCGTCTGGGCCGAAGGCTCTGACACGGAGATGTACCACTTTATCGGTAAGGACATTGCGTATTTCCATACCCTGTTCTGGCCCGCCACGCTGCACGGCGCAGGCTATCGCAAGCCCACAGGCGTGTTTTGCCACGGTTTTTTGACTGTCGACGGCGCCAAGATGTCCAAGTCTCGTGGCACCAGCTTTGAGGCGCGTACCTATCTCGATCACCTAGACCCCGAGTACCTGCGTTATTACTACGCGGCCAAGCTCGGCACTGGCGTGGATGACATCGACCTGAACCTCGAAGACTTCACTGCGCGCTGTAACAGTGACTTGGTGGGTAAGCTGGTCAACATCGCCAGCCGTTGTGCCAGCTTTATCACCAAACGCTTCGACGGCCAGCTAGCCGACAGCCTGCCAGAGCAAGCACTGTTCGACACGCTCGCCGCAGAAGGTGACGCTATTGCCGCCGACTACGAAAACCGCAACTTCGCCAGCGCCATGCGCCGTATCATGGCACTGGCCGACCAAGCCAACGGCTACATCGCCGACGCGGAACCTTGGGTAAAAATCAAAGACCCCGAAAAGCTGAACGAAGTGCAAGCGGTGTGTACGCAGGGCCTTAACTTGTTCCGCCAACTGGTGACATATATCAAGCCTGTTACACCGGATATCGCCGCCAAGGCCGAAGCCTTCTTGAACATAGAACCGCTGATGTGGGACGACGCAGCCACGCCGCTACTGAGCCACGGTATCAATAAGTTTAAGCCAATGCTGACACGTGTTGAGCCAGCCACCATCGAGAAGATGCGTGAAGCTGCAGCGCCCGTACCAGAAGCACCCGTGCTCACCGGCCCGCTTGCTGATGACCCACTTAAGCCCATCATCGACTACGATGCCTTTGATGCGGTAGACCTGCGCGTGGCGCTGATAGCCGAAGCGAAAGCAGTGGAAGGTGCAGACAAGCTGGTTCAGCTGACTCTGGACTTAGGCGGCGAGACCCGCAACGTGTTTGCCGGTATCAAATCAGCCTATAAACCCGAAGACCTGCAAGGCAAACTGACCGTGATGGTGGCCAACTTAGCACCACGCAAAATGCGCTTTGGTATATCGGAAGGCATGGTGCTGGCCGCAGGACCTGGAGGGTCTGAGTTGTATATTCTTGAGCCCAACAGCGGTGCACAGCCGGGTATGCGGGTTAAATAGCGGGTTGCGTTATGCGCGCGCGGCTCCGCCGTCCGCACCTACAATACATATTGCAAACTGTAGGTGCGCACGGCGATAGCCGCGCGCGCAATACCGAACCCTGAAAACGCCCACACAATGAGGAACACCAAGTGACCAAACAAGCCATCAACCTACTCGAAAAACTAGGCAAATTCTCCGATCAATGGTCGCCACGCGTCATTGCTGAGATGAACGATTACCAATTTAAATTGGCCAAAATACAAAACGACTTTGTCTGGCACGATCACCCAGACACAGACGAGGTGTTTTTGGTGGTTGAAGGATCAATGAGCATAGATTTTCGCGATGGCAGGGTAGACTTGCAAGCCGGTGAAATGTACGTGGTACCCAAGGGTGTTGAGCATAAGCCTTATGCCAAAGACGAGTGCAAAATCTTGCTTATCGAGCCACGCGGCGTCACTAATACAGGCGACGCAGGTGGGGAGCTTACCGCACAAAGTGACGTCTGGGTCTAAGCAGCACCCGCACGGAATACACACCGCTATATTCGGTAAGCTGCACAGCGCTCTAAGCGCTAAAAGCTTGCTTATATATGGCATAATGCCGCTTGTTTCTTAGCCAAAAGCCAACGCACACTTTTCATGAGTGAATTAGCCCTCACCCTACTGGCCACCACACTGGTCAACAACGTTGTTCTGGTGCAGTTCCTCGGGCTGTGCCCCTTTGTTGGTGTGTCCAAACGCCTCGAAACAGCACTTGGCATGGGCCTGGCCACCACCTTTGTACTGACTCTTGCTTCAGTTTGTGGCTACCTACTACACACCTACTTGCTGGCACCACTCGACGCTATCTGGCTACGCACCGTGTCGTTTATTGTGGTGATATCGGTGGTGGTGCAGTTCACCGAAATGGCACTGCGCAAGACAAGCCCCGTACTCTACAACTTGCTGGGTATATTCCTGCCGCTCATCACGACTAACTGTGCAGTTTTGGGCGTAGCGTTGTTGGTACTACAAAAGCAAAACTCGCTCTTTGGCGCCGCACTCTACGGCTTTGGCTCCGCACTCGGTTTTACGCTGGTATTGGTGTTATTTGCCGCCGTGCGCGAACGCATTGAGGCCGCCGACATCCCCGCGCCTTTTCGCGGCAGCGCCATCGCACTGGTCACCGCCGGTTTGATGTCTTTAGCCTTTATGGGATTTGCCGGTCTGGCACCGGTTTAGAGGCGCGCATCCTATGATAGCTGTGATCATCTTTGCTGTGTTGTGCGCCTTGGCCGGTTTGCTGTTGTGGGCCTCATCTCGCTGGTTCGCCGTCGAAGGCAACCCACTGGTCGACGAGATTGACGCCATTTTGCCGCAGACCCAATGCGCGCAATGCAGCTACCCAGGTTGCCGCCCCTACGCTGAAGCACTGGCCAACGGCGAAGCTGAGATCAACCAGTGCCCGCCCGGCGGCGAGAGCGGTGTCAGAGCGCTGGCTGAACTGCTCGGCAGAGAAGTTATCCCACTCAACGTAGAGCACGGCGAGAGCAAAGCTCCACAACTAGCGGTGATTGACGAAGCCGTGTGCATCGGCTGCACCAAGTGCATACAAGCCTGCCCCGTCGACGCGATACTCGGCGCCGCCAAACAAATGCACACGGTCATCGCCAGCGAGTGCACCGGCTGTGAACTGTGCATTCCGCCCTGCCCTGTGGACTGCATCGACCTCATCACCACCAAGGGCATTCAGCCATGAAAAACACCTCTGTTTTTCACGGCGGGGTAAAACTACAACCGCAAAAAGTGCCTGTCAGTTTGCCCACAGCTCGACTAGCTGAACAGCCGCGATACGACGTTCCGCTAACCACTCGCGGAGGCCACTACTCTGAACCACACACAGAAGTGGGTGCGTACGTGCTGGGCGGCCAGCTCATTGCAGGCGGACGCAGCAAAGTGGGCGTGCACGCGCCGACATCTGGCACTGTCGAGTCGATCCACACAGATGAAGGCGATACCCGTATTGTTATTCGCGCCGATGGCCTACAGCAACACATAGCAAAGCGCTCGGCCATCGCTTGCGAAGAAGCCACGCTAGATATGCTGCGTGAGGCCGGACTGACAGGCATGGGCGGAGCCGGCTTCCCTACGGCTGATAAACTACAAGCAGCTCTCAATGGCGCTCCCAAACTGTTGATAGTTAATGCCGTTGAATGCGAACCGATGATCAGCTGCGATGCACAATTGATAGCCGAAGATGCCAAAACCCTACTCTACGGAGCAGATTGGCTACGCCGATTTGTGGGTGCAGAACTGTGCAAGATTGTGGTGGAGGATCACAACCCGGCATCAGTTGAGTACCTAAAAGCAGCGCAACACGAGATGACATACTCAGGGCTGTCGATTAGTTCAGTGCCTACACGTTACCCCGCAGGCAGCGAGCGCCAACTGGTGCACGCGATCACCGGCAAGGAGCTGGTAGCTGGCGCGCGCCCTCTGGACAATGGCGTGCTGGTGCAAAACACTGCCACCGTGCACGCACTTGCTCGCTGGGTGCAAGACGGCACACCGCTTACAGAACGGCTAGTGACAGTAACAGGCGATGCTTGCAGTCAACCACAAACACTGTGGTGCCCTATCGGTGCGCCACTCAGCGCACTGCTAGAGCACACCGGCGTCAGTGTTGGCACAACTGAACTGTTTCAAGGCGGGCCTGTGATGGGTATTGCGCTTAAAGACAGCTCCGGCGCCGTTGCCAAACACACACAATGCTTACGCATAGAGCACCAAAGCGCGCCGTTAAATACCTTGGCGTGTATCCGTTGCGGTTTGTGTAGCGATGCCTGCCCCGAACACTTGTTACCGCAGCAACTACATTGGCAACTATTAGGTGACAACCTGCCCGGCGCACAGGCAGAGCGTTTGCCGCACTGTATTTTGTGCGGCTGCTGTGACTTAGTCTGTCCGAGCAACATCCCGCTGAGCCAGCAATTTGCCGAGGGCAAAGCCGCACTGCGCTTGCGCCAACACACAGAGCAACGCGCCGCCAAAGCCAAGCGCCGTGTAGACGCGCGCAACGTACGCATGGAAATTTTGGCCAAAGAAAAACAAGAGCGCCTAGCCAAACGCAAGGCCGGCACAAAAAAAACCGACAAGCAAAAAGCTGTCGCCGAAGCCATGGCTCGCAGCCGAGCCAAAAAAGAAGCCAGCGACAAGGCGAATAAAGAAAATGATTAAAGCTACCCGCAACACCGCGTCCGTGATGAACACGGTAGTGCTGGCCACCATTCCAGCCACACTTTGCCTTGTGTGGTTTTACGGTCCTGGGGTTTTGCTTAATCTGTTGCTGTGCATCTTTACCGCTCTTGCGTGTGAAGCGGGAGTTAGCGTACTGCGCCAACGGCCTTTTAAGCACACGTGGGCCGATCGTTCTGCGCTGGTTGCCGCCATACTGCTGGCTCTGTCGCTGCCGCCCATCACGCCGCTCTGGCTACCCATATGCGCCACCGCCTTTGCCATTGTCATCGGCAAGCAGCTCTACGGCGGGCTGGGGCAAAACCCCTTTAACCCTGCGATGGTCGGATACGCCGCCGCTCTAATCGCCTTTCCCCGCGAGATGAGCTTGTGGCCGCAGACCTGGGGTAGCACGGGTTTGTCTATCTCAGAGTTAAGCGGCGGGTACAGCAACCTAGCTTGGGATGCGATCAGCAGCGCCACATTACTAGACGCCAGCAACACTGCACTGCGTGCCGGACATGCACTTCCAAGTATTGAGCTCTGGCAGCAGCCTGCCAGTTGGGTCGCACTGTGTTGGATCATCGGTGGCTGCTGGCTGCTCTACCGACAGATCATCAGCTGGCATATCCCCGCGGGCCTACTGGTCAGTTTTGCCCTGCTCGCCAGTGTTTTTTACCTTGTGGACCCGTCTCGCTACTCTTCGCCGTTGACGCATCTGTTCTCCGGGGCTTGCATGATGGCGGCATTTTTTATCGCCACCGATCCCGTTTCCGCACCCGCCCACCGCCACGCTCGACTGCTATATGGTGCGTGTATTGGTCTGCTTATTTATGTCATCCGAACTTGGGGTAGCTTCCCGGACGGGGTAGCGTTTGCGGTATTACTCATGAACCTTGCAGCGCCTGCGCTAGATCATCTATGGAGGGGGCGAGTATGATCAAAGCTATTGCTCCTAAGCCGGCACTGCAACTTGGCCTTTTTGCATTGGCCAGCGCCGTCTTGTTGGGCTCGCTGCACTTTGTCACACGCGGTGCTATCAGTGACAACGAAGCTTTACGCACTGCTAAGCTTCTCGCCTTTGTGGCACCGGCGATCAACACTGCGCCCACTAAAACCCAACAAGTTATCGACGGGCAGCAGCAGTCACTTTGGCAGATCGTTGATGACGGAGAGCTAATCGCCATTGTGCTGCCAGTCGTCGCAACCGGTGGATATAGCGGTGATATAGAGCTACTAGTGGGTTTAGACCAGCAACTGAACATTCACGGTGTGCGTGTTACACACCACCGAGAGACACCCGGACTCGGTGATGAAATAGATACCCGCCGAGGCGACTGGATAGATATATTTAAGGGCTTATCATTGCAAAACCCACCCAGTGAGCAATGGAAAGTTAAAAAAGACGGCGGAGTATTTGACCAGTTCACGGGTGCCACCATCACGCCGCGCGCCGTTGTGAAAGCTGTTAAAGAAGCCCTGCTCTACAGCCAAAAGCATCAAGCAATACTGTTTAGCCCAAACAAACAGAGCAAAACACCATGAGCCCTGATACTCGCGACATCTGGCTGCAAGGCCTCTGGCACAATAATCCAGCACTGGTACAGTTGCTCGGGCTCTGCCCGCTTTTGGCGGTCAGCAACACCGCAGTCAACGCACTCGGTCTTGGCCTTGCCACAGCGCTGGTGCTACTCACGACTAACGTTTGTATATCGCTCTACCGAAACTTTCTTAACCCCGACATCCGCTTGCCAACATTTGTACTGATTATCGCAACCGCGGTTACGGCCGTTGACCTGCTGATGAACGCCTATTTGTTTGAGCTACACCAACTGATCGGCTTGTTTATCCCTCTCATCGTTACCAACTGCGCCATTCTTGCGCGCGGCGAAGCCTTTGCCGCACGCCAGCCCCCACTAAAAGCCGCCATCGACGGCCTTGCAATGGGCCTTGGCTTTTTATTGGTGTTACTGCTATTGGGCTCTATTCGAGAGCTGATCGGTAGCGGTACGCTGCTTGCGGACGCGCAACTGCTGTTTGGTGAAGGCGCTAAAGATTGGGGATGGCGCACTGAAGACTATCGTGGCTTCTTGCTTATGGCGCTACCGCCTGGGGCATTTTTTGGTTTGGGGTTTATTATTGCCGGTAAAAATGCCATCGAAGCGTTCAACACACGCAAGGCTCAAATACGTGATGCAGAACCGCAAAGCCAATAAGCACACCCGTGCAAGAGCATTTTTGTCGACTTTCACAACCTCGTTAAAATCCCAAAGTGGCTTTGACAGAGCAAAGCACATTGCTTCGTCAATACAAACTA
>ENA-ORXM01003285-ORXM01003285.1-marine-metagenome-genome-assembly--contig:-NODE-3285-length-16458-cov-3.379159_pt1 | contig 16458 bp, 17 predicted proteins | sample MGYA00237867_ERZ511480 | MGnify/ENA primary metagenome ERZ511480 (study PRJEB26309, sample SAMN06266103) | marine metagenome | isolation source: Algal blade | place: United Kingdom:Sidmouth, United...
CTAATCGCTAGTATTCTACATGAGCCTAAAGTTTTATTTTTAGACGAACCCACAGTCGGGGTTGATGTTCAATCTAAAAATGTAATTATCAATCACCTAAAACAGTTGAATACGTCTGGCACAACCATGATTTATACTTCGCATCATTTGAATGAAGCTGAAGATTTTTGCTCAAGAGTAGCTATCATCGATAATGGTAAATTGATTTGCAAAGGAAAACCGAAAGATTTGGTAGCCCAGTATGATGATGCTAGAAACTTGGAAGAAGTGTTTTTGGCGATTACCGGTAAAGCCCTTCGCGATTATGCATAAACTATGGGCTTCTACATACAAAGAGTTTTTACTTCTCACTAGAGACCTGGGGGGGTTGGCAATTCTATTTCTTATGCCATTATTGCTAGTCATTACTATTACGATTATTCAAGATGGTACTTTCAAAACCCTAAAAGACACTAAGATTCCTGTTCTTTGGGTAGATAATGACCATGGCGATATTGCAGAAACTATTTATCAGGGTTTAGCCGATTCAAATACGCTAGAACTCATTCGAAAAACCTCAGAAACTGAAGCTTCCGAGTTAGTTTTTAAAGGCGACTACCAATTGGCTATTGTAATTCCAAAGAATCTTTCCTCGGATCTCGAGAAAAAAGTAGACGAAAATGTTTCAGGAATGCTGGCCCAATTTGGTTTAGAAGAAGATAGCATTCCTCTTACCAAAACAACAATCTCAAAAAAGGAAGTCCGTTTGTATTTTGACCCTGCAACGCAGGTTACCTTTAGAAGTTCTATCAAAAATGGCATTGATCAAATGATTGCTAAAGTAGAAACTCAGAGCATTTACGAAGCATTTCAAGAGCAGGTAAGCGACGATCCATCTGAGGTCATTTTTGATACAGAACCTTTTATCTCTTTTAAAGAAATTGGTCCTGAGGATAATGAAAAGGCATTAATTCCAAATTCAACCCAGCATAATATTCCCGCATGGACGCTCTTTGCCATCTTCTTTATAATCCTGCCATTGTCCATCAATATGGTAAAAGAAAAAAACCAAGGCACTTTTGTTCGTTTGCGTACCAATCCTATTTCGTATACAACGGTTTTGGGTGGAAAAACTTTGGTATATCTATGTGTTTCATTACTCCAATTCGGATTGATGTTGTTAGTTGGCGTATTTTTATTCCCTAGCATCGACTTACCTAAGCTAGATATTGCTGGAAAGATTCCATTACTATTTTTAGTTGCTTTTTTTGCGGGATTGGCTGCTATCGGCCTAGGGCTTTTATTAGGAACTATTGCAAAATCGCAGGAACAATCTGCACCTTTCGGAGCAACCTTCGTTGTAATTTTGGCAGCACTAGGTGGTGTTTGGGTTCCCGTTTTCGCCATGCCTAATTTCATGCAAACTATTTCTAAGCTTTCACCAATGAATTGGGGACTTGAAGCATTCTACGATGTTTTTTTAAGAAATGTTGAGCTTCGTGAACTTTTGCCTGAGATATCATTGCTATTTTTGTTTTTTATTACTACAGCGATGATCGCTATTGTTTATAATGAAAGGAAAAATGCAGTCTAGTATGAAGAAAGAAATCAGTTTCACAAGTGATATACGCGTCCGATTTACTGAATGCGATCCCTTAGGCATTGTATGGCATGGTAATTACATTCAATACTTCGAAGATGGTCGAGAAGCTTTTGGTCGTCATCATGGTATTTCTTATTTGGATCAAAAAGAACATAATTTCAGCACTCCCATTGTATAATCAAGCTGTGAGCATAAATTGCCATTGAAATATGGTGATGTAGCTAGTATCAAAACCACCTATGTCGATTCACGTGCTGCTAAGATGATTTTCAAATATGAAATTTTGAATCCTGAAGGTAAAGTCGTTTGTACTGGCGAGACGGTTCAAGTTTTTGTAGAACTCTTCGGAGAAATGTCTTTAGAGATTCCAGAATTCTTTCGTGCATTTAAGCAAAAAGTCGGCCTCATAGATGCATAAAGTCTATCTCTCACATAACAACATTGTTTCTTCCTTCGGATTTGATAGTGCCTCTGCGGTACAAAATATCACCAATGAAGTTTCAGGATTGCAGCTGACTGATGATACATCTATTCTTCCAAATCCGTTTTATTCCTCGCGAATTCAACAAGATTCATTAGAAAAGAAGTACCAAAAACTAAATCCAAAAGAAACCCATACGCGACTTGAGAAAATGCTTCTTGTTTCTCTGTCGCATATAATTACCCACGCTAAAGTAAAAATTACCGATCGCGTTGGACTCATCCTATCAACCACCAAAGGCAATATTGATGTTTTAGAAGAACCATCTAACTTTGATAAGAAACGAGTGTATTTAAGCACTTTAGGAAAAACTGCGAAAGACTTTTTTGGTTTCAAAAACGAAACTATAATTCTCTCCAATGCATGTGTTTCAGGCGTTCTAGCTATCGCAGCAGCCAAAAGACTTATCAAACAAGGACTATACGATCATGTATTTGTAACAAGCGGAGACTTAGTCTCTCAATTTATTCTCTCAGGGTTTAATTCTTTTCAGGCATTAAGTGATGCCCCATGTCGACCCTATTGTAAAACGCGTTCTGGTATAAATATTGGAGAAGTTGCGGCTAGTGTTTTGGTGACCAATGATCAATCGCTCTTGATTGACGAATCTGTAGTCGTATTGGGAGAAGCCTCTTGCAACGATGCCAATCATATTTCTGGTCCTTCTAGAACTGGCGAAGGCTTATACCGAAGTATTCAGTCTGCCCTAAAACAGGCAAAAATGACATCTAAGGACATCGATTATATTTCTGCTCACGGCACAGCAACACAATTTAATGATGAAATGGAAGCTATCGCCTTCAATAGAGCAGATTTGCAAGACGCCCCATTACACAGCTTGAAAGGGTATTTTGGTCATACTCTTGGTGCTTCAGGACTACTTGAAACTATACTAGGTATGCATTCGCTGTATCAAAATACACTTTACGCCTCATTAGGGTTTCAAGAACTGGGTGTTTCGCAACCCCTTAACATCATTGAAAGAACTACACAGAAGAAAATTAATTCCTTTTTGAAAACAGCATCGGGCTTCGGTGGTTGTAACGCAGCAGTTATTTTTCAAAAAGTTACCAATTAGCTTAAATAACAACGCTGTACTTCTTAAATTCGCAGCTGCAAATTATCGAGAAATTAAGACCATACGCATGTCAAAAAAACCAATGAAGGCATTCGACGCACTCCAAGAAGCTCAAAAAATTGCGTTTGCTCCTTTTGTTTTTCAAGCTACTGTTTCATTAAGAGAACTAGGCATTTTTGATTATATTTTTGAAAACAATACAAAGGGTGGAGTAACTATTCCACAAATTTCTAAGGCCTTAAGCTTAACCGAATATGGTATTGGAGTGCTACTAGAAATTGCAGAAAGTGCCGATATTGTTCAGAAAGATGAAGAAGGAAAATACGAGTTGACCAAAATCGGATACTTCTTAAGTTATAATAAAATGACCGAGGCGAATATCAATTTCACCCAAGATATTTGCTACAAAGGTCTTTATCACCTCAAAGATGCCATTCAAAACGAAAAACCCGAAGGTTTAAAAGAACTCGGCAATTGGCCAACAATTTATGAAGGCCTTTCACAACTTACTACCAAAGAGCAAAAATCATGGTTTGCCTTTGACCATTATTATTCTGACGAGATTTTTGAAGAGGCATTAGCGACAGTTTTCAAAAAGAATCCGAAATTAATATATGATATTGGCGGAAATACCGGCAAATTTGCCGCCATGTGTTGTACGTATAATGATGACATAAAAGTTCATATTTTTGACTTACCCGGTCAATTAGTCAAAGCATTAGAAAATGCAAAAAATAAGGGCTTTGAAAACCGAATTTCTGGTACCGAAATTGACTGGTTGTCTGATAATCCTGAAATTCCGAAAGGTGCTGACACCATTTGGATGAGTCAATTCTTAGATTGCTTTTCTAAAGAAGAAATCTTAAAAATATTAGGAGTTGCAGTCAAAGCCATGGACTCAGAAACAGAATTGATAATCATCGAAACCTATACCGATCGGCAAAAATACGGAAGTGCAAAATTAACACTTGAGGCAACTTCTTTGTACTTTACCGCATTAGCGAACGGTAATAGCAAAATGTATCAAGCAGAAGAATTTAAAGCCTTGGTAGATAAAGCTGGCTTAGTACTAAAAACAGATACCAAAGTAGGTGATTTTCATACGATGTTCGTATGTAAAAAGAAATAAGCATTGTGCAAAAAGAATTTTACATTGAAGACTATTGCCATGTAAAAGAGAACGAGATATTCGTTAATGGGAAATCTCTTTTTAAGGCAGATGCTGAAGATTTCACCACATTTATTAAATCAGCGTACAAACATTTTAAAATAGATCATTCGAAGTTTTTTAAAATGGATAGTTTGAGTAAACTAGCCTTTATTGCCTCGGATGTGCTTTTAATAGAAGATCCAGAAAAAAACATCGCCTTAGTATTGTCAAATAGTGCGAGCAGTTTAGATACTGATAGAAAACATCAGGCAGCTATTTCAGATACAACTAATTTTTATCCGAGTCCTGCAGTTTTTGTGTACACCTTACCCAATATCTGTTTGGGCGAAATCAGTATTAGACATCAATTATTTTCTGAAAATAGTTTTTTTGTATTTGAAAATTTCAATGCCGATATTCTATTTCATTATTCAAAAAGCCTATTAAAAGATAAAAAAGCCGAAAAAGTCTTAAGCGGCTGGGTGAATTTTGATAACGGAAAATATGATGCATTTTTGTACGTTGTTGCTAAGAAAGGTACTTTTGTACATTCAATATCCGAAATAAACCGATTATATCAGATCTAATGAGTAATTTGAAACTAGAATTAAAGGAAAAAATAATTGAGCAATTGAACTTAGAAGATATTGCTATCGAGGAAATTGCAGATAATGATCCTCTTTTTGGTGAAGGTTTAGGTCTTGATTCCATTGACGCATTGGAGCTTATTGTAATGTTAGACAAGGACTACGGTATCAAATTGGCAGACCCTAAACAAGGCCGAACTATTTTTGAATCAATAGATTCTATGGCCACTTATATTGAGGAGCATCGCAGTAGATAAGTTTTTCTTCGTATCCAATAATTCTGTTAAAGCATTGACTTTTTCATTTAGAAGGCACCCCTAAATTTTCTTCTCAAAACATAACCGATATTTGTATTTTTGAATTGAAAATTTACTTCAGCTAACAAACGAATGAGCAAGGGTGTCGCAATCACAGGTATGGGTATAATTTCTGCCATTGGAAACAATGTATTAGAAAACTATACTTCTCTAATTTCTGGTAAAGCAGGAATTTCCAAAATATCGCACATCGATACCATTCATGCTGATGAAATTATGGTCGGTGAAATCAAAACGACTAATACTGAATTTGAAAACCATTTAGAGCTTCCCGAAAATAGCTATTCTCGCTCCCCAATTTTAGGAATTATTGCAGCAAGAGAAGCTATTCAACAAGCTGGTATTACCGATATCAACGATTACAAAACAGGATTGATATCAAGCACCACAGTTGGTGGCATGGACAAGTCCGAACAGTACTTCTACGAATATTTTGAAAGTAATGCCCATTGGCAACATATTAATGGACTGCATGCGGGTGATTCTACAAAAAAGATAGCAGATGCCATTGGCTTGAAAGAAAGTTTCGTGACCACAATTAGTACCGCATGCTCCTCAGCTGCCAATGCGATTATGTTAGGCGCGCGAATGATAAAATCGGGGCAATTAGACCGTGTTGTTGTAGGAGGAACAGATGCATTATCAAAATTCACCATTAACGGCTTCAAAACCTTAATGATTCTATCCGATACATATAACACGCCTTTCGATGAAAATAGAAAAGGTTTGAATTTAGGAGAAGCAGCCGCTTTCTTAGTTTTAGAATCCGACAAAGTTGTTGAAAAAGAAAACAGGAAAATCCTTGCCTATGTAAAAGGCTTTGGGAATTCAAACGATGCCTTTCACCAAACCGCCTCTTCTGAGAATGGTGATGGTGCGGTATTGGCTATGCAAAAAGCGCTACAAGTTGCTGGTTTAAAACCGTCAGCTATTGATTATGTGAATGCGCATGGTACAGCAACTCCTAATAATGACCTATCGGAAGGGCGAGCCATGTTGCGCATATTTGGAGAAGGTAATGTTCCCGAGTTTAGTTCTACAAAGGCGTATACAGGGCATACATTGGCCGTTGCTGGAGGTGTTGAAGCCGTATATTCAGTTTTAGCACTACAAAACAATTGTATGTATCCGAATCTGAATTTTAAAACACCTATGAAGGAATTTGATTTGATCCCTCAAACCGAAGTCAAAGAAAAGGAAATCAAACACGTACTCTCCAACTCATTCGGTTTTGGTGGTAATTGTTCAACGCTAATAATTTCTAAGGAGGCATGAGCAAAACCGTGTACATTAATAGCGTAGGTTCAGTTTCAGTTCAAAAAACCTTCGATAATTCAGAATTTTTGAATGAAATAACTTCATATAATGATACGGTGGCGAGTGTTATTAATCCTGATTACAAAGCATTTATTCCTCCTGCACAAGCGCGCAGAATGGCCAAGGGTATCAAGATGAGTACCGTAAGTTCTAAAACTGCACTACAGGAAGCTGGAATTGAAAATGTAGACGCCATAATCGTTGGAACTGGATTGGGCTGCATCGGTGATTCCGAAAAATTCGTTGGAGATATTATTGACAATAATGAACAGTTTTTAACCCCTACCCGATTCATTCAATCGTCGCACAATACAGTTGCAGGGCAAATCGCTTTGGGCATCGGTTGCAAAGGCTATAATTTCACCTATGTACATGCTGCGGTTTCTTTTGAATCCTCATTGATCGATGCTAAAATGCAATTAGAGAATGACGAGGCCAAAAACATTCTGGTAGGTGGGGTCGATGAAATGGTAAAACATCATGTAGATTCGCATCGCTTGATTGGGCACATCAAATCTAAACCTGTAGATGCTTCAAAATTATTAGCATCGAAAACTAAAGGTTCTGTAATGGGTGAGGGTTCTCATTTTTTTGTGCTCTCCAATAAAAAACAGGATTCAACCTACGCAGAACTCGTCGCGGTTGAATGTTACAATACGATTTCACAAGAAAACCTTCCGAAGAAGATAACATCTTTTTTAGAGGAAAATCAGACTTCAATGAAAGCCATAGATTTAGTTATTTTGGGGAATAATGGTGACGTTGATTTTGATCAGTATTATACTGATTTGAGCAAAGGAATTTTCAGAGAAACCCCCCAGGCCTATTACAAGCATTTATCCGCTGAATTTGATACAGCCTCTGGTTTTGCATTTTGGTTAGGGGCTAAAATTCTTAAGACGCAAAACATTCCAGAAGTTGTGAAGCTGAACCAACTGAAAGCGTCAAACACGAGGACTATTTTGATCTACAATCAGTATCGAGGAGAAAACCATAGCCTCGTGCTGCTACGCAAATGCTAAGGCGAAGGGCTGTTAATAGCATCGCGATCATTGCATTGTTATTATTAACAATTTCAAGTTTGATGACCACAATCCCTCTGTGGTCATTCGGTGCTGTTATTCTAATTTGGTTTTTAATTACCCTTTGTGGGTCTTTTTTTATTCGATGGAATTATCATTTGACATCCTATCATTGCAATAAGAACACCTTAAAGCATCACATCGCAATTACCTTCGATGACGGGCCACACCCAAAATTTACACCCAAAGCCTTGGACCTACTTAAAAAACACAATGCTAAAGCTACCTTTTTCTGTATTGGCAAGCAGGTTGAAAAACATCCAGAAATTTTAAAACGGATTCTAGCAGATGGACATTCAATCGGCAACCATACCTATTCACATTCAAAGTCCTTCGGGTTTTTCAATACCCAAAAAGTAGTTGCAGAACTAAAGCAAACCATTCAGCTTATAAAAGACTTAACAGGAAAAGAAATGCAGCTCTACCGGCCTGCTTTTGCGGTTACCAATCCTATGATTGAAAAGGCAGTAAAAGAACTAAAAGTGACTTCTATAGGATGGAATGTACGCTCGCTGGATACTACATCGCGCTCTGAAAAGATGATATTAAACCGCATTATCCGCAGAGTTTCAAAAGGAGATACCATTCTTTTGCACGACACCAGCCAAAAGACCATAAATGTTTTGGAACAGTTATTGTTATTTTTGCAAGAGAAAAACCTAGAGTCAGTCACCGTAGACCAACTTTTGGAAATTGAGGCGTATGCGTAAACTAGTTTACATCCTGTTTTTTGCTGTTTTGGCGATAAATGCCCAAACAAAAATGAGTAATTCAGAAGCTATACATTTAAAAAGTATGGTTAAAAAATTGTCTTACGAAACAAAAACCATTACCGCAGATTTCGTGCAATACAAGCATTTAGATTTTCTATCAAACGATATCGAGTCTAACGGTAAATTAGCTTTCAAATCCCCGGATATGGTAAAATGGGAATATGTAAAACCTTTTGCATACTCGGTGCTATTCAAGAATGAAACCTTATATATCAATGATAATGGTAATAAAAGTGATATGGATATGGGTTCGAATAAAATCTTCAAACAGCTCAATCAACTAATTACTGCAAGTATCAAGGGTGATATGTTTGATGCCTCAGAATTTGAGGTTTTCTATTTTAAGACAGATGGAAATAATGAAGTTCATTTCAATCCCAAAGACGAACAGTTCGCTGAGTTTATAAGGTCTTTTCATATTACCTTTAATACTAAAGGAGAAGTACAAGAAGTGAAAATGATTGAACCATCTGACGATTATACCCAGATAATCTTTAGCAATCGTACCACAAACCAACCTCTGTCTGATGCGGTATTTGCTCAGTAGTCTCATAGTGATATTTTTCGTTTCCTGCACTTCCTATCCAAAGAAGAACGGATATTCCGAAATTAATTTGACGCAGCAAACTATTACCAATCCGTATTTTTCAAATATTTCTAAAGATTATGTGTACAAGGCAAACATCGAAGCTTTCGGAAATTCTTTTGGGGGAATCTTTATCGTAAAGAAACTAGGGGAAGACCACCATCGTATTGCTTTCACCACCGAAATGGGAAACAAAATCTTTGATTTTACATTTCAAGGTGAAGATTTCAAAGTGAACTACATCCTTAAAAGGATGGATAAAAAAGTTCTAATCAATATTTTAAAAAACGATTTTGGTGTGTTAATTCGGCAGCATCTATCCACAGAAAAAGCATTTCGGAAAGAATCGAATATTATTTATAAAACCAAAATCGGCAATAAGAAATATTATCATTTACTATCCGAAGAAAGACTTGAAAAAGTTATTCGAGCAGGTCGTGGTAAGGAAAAAGTAGAATTTACATTCTCAGAAATAAAGGATAACATTGCACGGCATATTCAAATCTTACATAAAAATTTTGACTTAAAAATTGTTCTAAAAGCGATATAGATGAAAAAGTTTGTTCTGCTAATCGGGATTATTATTGGAAGTACAGCATTACTAAGTGCCCAAGCCCAACCTGGAATCAAACTAGGACTCAATAATTCAAACCTTAGCAACACAATACTTCAAGACAAGCAAGATATTTATGTTGGTGCTTTCGTCAATATTCCACTAGCAGACTATTATACGTTGCAGCCTGAAATCTTATACTCCCGCCAAGGGGGAATATCAAATTCAACTGAATTCGGTGATGTCAATATCAATTACATCGCAATAACCGCCGCAAATAAATTTTATGTGAGTCCGAAGAAAGGGTTTCATTTTATTGTTGGTCTAGGTTTTGATTTTAATGTAGGAAGCGACTTCAATGTTCTCTTTGGTTCGAGCAATGAAGAATTTGATATTAGCCCTATAGACCTTACATTTACCGGAGGAATAGGGTATGAATTCGATTTTGGACTTATTTTTGAAGCAAGATACAAGCAAGGAGCCATCAGTACAGATTTCTTGGGAGAGCGCGATTTGTTTGAAGAAGATGGGAGTCAGTTAAACTCCGTTTTTCAAGTAGGTTTAGCCTATAAATTTAAAATTCAGTAAATGTTAATTGAAGGATTATATTCTGTTCAGTCTCTTGAGCGAAATGAACAAGAAGTAAATGCCAAAGTGAAGCTTCACAAGGAGCATGATGTTTTTAAAGGTCACTTTCCTGGAAACCCAATAATGCCCGGTGTTTGCATGATTCAAATGATAAAAGAACTTACGGAGCGGGTGACAGGAAAAGAACTCTTTTTATCGGTGGCTACGAATGTTAAGTTTATGGCGAAAATCAGTCCTGAAGAAAATGAGTTGATTGATTTGAATTTGAAAATTTCTGAAGAAAATGATGTTATTAAAGTAAAGAATATCACTTCTTACAACGAAACTATTGCATTAAAGTTAAGTACTACTTTTAAAATAATGGAGTAATATGCGCCTGTTTGTAATCTTCTTTCTATCGGTTTCTACTTGCTGCTTTTCGCAGGAGTTGAAGGAACTTCGAGCGGATTATCCAAAGGCAAATTCAGACGAGGTAATAACGAATACACTTCATGAGAAACTGTCTTCTTTCTCTAATGAAGAGAATAAGACGGTAGTGGCTTATAAGGGCGCTGTGGCCACCCTCAAAGCAAAGTTTGCCAAAGGCCTCAAAAACAAAAAGACCTATTTCAAAAAGGGTGCCGAGTTATTAGAATTTGCAGTTTCGTCAAATCCCAATAATATCGAAATACGATGTTTACGCTTAGGTGTTCAGGAAAATTCTCCAAGAATAGTGGGGTACAAAAATAACATGGATGAGGATAAGCAATTTCTTTTAGACCATTACAAATCGACCTCTGATAAAGAAGTTCAGAATTTTGTAAAAGGCTATATCTTACTTTCAGACCTATTTACCGACGCTGAAAAGCAATTGTTTTAGGGCTTACAATCCGTATCTTTGAAATTCAATTAAGTACCTATGTTTAGGTACTTTGAATAGATTTAGTAGTGCCTACCCAAACCTCAATCGTTCAAAATCAGATGGAACAGCTGAAATGCTGTGTTCTCATTCCCACCTACAACAACCACAAAACGTTACGAAATGTTCTTGAGCGTGTTCTAACATACACCGAGAATATAATTGTTGTGAATGATGGGGCTACCGATTCAACAGCCGAAATTCTTAATGATTTTCCTCAGCTAATACAAATTCATCTTTTAAAAAACATAGGAAAAGGAAATGCATTGAAGGTTGGTTTTCAAAAAGCATTGGAACTTGATTACGAATTTGTAATCACCATCGATTCTGATGGACAGCATTTTCCTGAGGACATTCCAGTTTTTCTAGATGCTTTGGAAAAGGAAGAAACTAAAAACGTGCTCTACATCGGTGCTCGAAATATGGAGCAAGCTGATGTACCTGGCTCTAGTAGTTTCGGTAACAAATTCTCGAATTTTTGGTATTGGTTTGAAACTGGTATTCGCCTTAGAGATACGCAAAGTGGTTACCGCTTATATCCGTTGAAAGAAATTGAAAAACTAAAACTGTATACCCCAAAGTTCGAACTTGAGATTGAGGTGATTGTAAAAGCTGCTTGGAACGGAACACTAGTAAAAAACATTCCCATACAAATTTCATATGATGATGCAGAGCGTGTTTCCCATTTTAGAAAAGGACCTGATTTTGCACGAATAAGTGTTTTAAATACGTGGTTCGTATTAGTAGCTATTTTTTGGATTAAACCAAGAGACCTATATCGAAAATTCAGAAAAAAAGGTATCCGTAGATTCTTGAAAGAAGATGTTTTACAAAGTAGTGATTCCCCCAAAAAAAAGGCCTTATCCATTGCCTTAGGTGTATTAATAGGATTATCTCCCATATGGGGATTTCATACGGTGACGGTACTCGCGATGGCCGTATTATTAAAGTTGAACAAGGTTATTGCGTTTGCATTTTCAAATGTCAGTTTCCCGCCTTTTATTCCTTTTATTCTTTACGCAAGTCTTCAGTTAGGAGCGTTCATAACAGGAGAAGAGTTGATTTTTTCTATGGATGAAATGCTACAAAATCAAGGTATTATAACACATTTAAAAACCTATATTCTTGGTAGCATTACCTTAGCAATCGTAGCTTCATTTATCTCTGGTATCGTGGCTTACCTCATTTTTAAAAGCTTAGGTTCTAATAAAATCGCTACTACTAATGGGTAACTTTTTCTATAAAACATACCTGTTTATTCAAAACCAGAAATGGGCTAGCTTGGCAGCCCTCTTGTTTCTCATCGCTTCTCTAGGTTCGATAGCTTCTCGAATAGAATTTGATGATGATATTACGGCACTTATTCCCGCAACAGAAGATTCTAAGAAAATTCAGGAGATATTAGAATCCATTGCCTTCACCGATAAAATTATAGTGAATATTCAACGCGAAGAGGAAGGTTCCGTTTCCGATTTAACACAATATGCTGCTGCCCTTTTAGACAGTCTTGAACAGACAAGTGATACCTACATCAAAAATGTTCAGGGTAAGCTGAATGATGAAGACCTCCCGAATACGCTCAATCTGATTTACAACAATCTACCCCTATTTTTAGATGCTTCTGATTACCTTCAAATTGAGTTAAAACTATCAAAAGATAGTATCGCTAAAATTACGGCGCAGAACTATCGAAATTTAATTTCTCCTTCTGGAATTATTGCAAAAAAGACAATCCAAAAAGACCCATTGGGACTCTCGTTTATAGCGCTTAAAAAACTACAACAATTAGGAATCGGAGATGATTTCAAACTCAAAAACGGATTCTTATTAGACAAAAAGGAACAAAACATTCTACTTTTTCTAACCCCAACCCATGGTTCAAGGGAAACAGATAAAAATACCGCCTTGGCTGAAAAACTTTACGGACTACAAAGTCAATTAAACAGTTCATTCGAAGGTAAAATCAAAGGTGAATATTTTGGTGCGGCTTTGGTCGCAGCTGCCAATGCTGCTCAGATAAAACACGATATTCAGTTCACGGTTAGTATTGCCATGACACTACTACTAATTATTCTAATGGTATTTTATCGCAAACTGACCACACCTTTAATATTATTTGCACCAACCGTTTTCGGGGGTCTTTTGGCCATTGCATTTCTCTATGTTTTCCGGACTAAAATTTCCGCCTTATCCTTAGGCATCGGTGCCATTTTATTGGGGATTACTTTGGATTATTCTCTCCACATCTTAACGCATATTCGAAACTCCTTTTCCTTAAAAAGCCTCTATAAAGATGTTGCTCCTTCTATTCTAATGAGCAGTTTGACCACGGCTGCGGCCTTTTTATGTTTGTTGTTTTTAGAATCTCAAGCTTTACAAGATTTAGGAATTTTCGCGGCAGTAAGCGTTTTGGGCGCCTCTGCTTTTGCTTTGATTTTTATTCCTCAGGTATATATTACAACGCGAAAAAGTGAAGCAAAAAAGACCTTCTTAGACCGTATTGCAAGCTATGACCTTCACAAAGACAAATGGGCGATCATAACTTTGGCTCTGCTACTTATTGGAAGTTTATTTACCTACCGAACCGTTGTTTTTAATCAAGATATTGCCAAGCTGAATTATGAATCTGAAACGCTAATAGCGGCAAGAGAACGCTTGGAAAAGTTGACGGATATCGGTTCAAAATCCATCTATCTTTCTACTTACGGAGAAGTCAAAGAATCCGTTTTGCAGCGTAATGATTCCCTTTTAGGTCAATTGCAACAATTAAAAGCTGATGGTGAAATCGTGAGTTATAGCTCAATTGGTGCTTTGGTAAGTTCTGATAGAAAACAAAATGCCAAAATCAGTAAATGGAATTCCTTTTGGAGTGCAGATAAAATCCGAAGTACCCAACAAAATCTTATCGAAAGCGGAAATAAGTTCGGTTTTAAGTCATCTACTTTCAATCAATTCTATACGCTTCTAGAATCCGATTTCAAACCTTTGAAAATATCTGACTTGGAAGTAGTCTCTTCATTTGCTATAAATGATTTTTTGGTTACAGACTCCACTTCGACTACCATAACCTCCTTAATAAAAGTAGCAGATGGTAACTTTGAAAAGGTCAAAGCAGTTTTTGCAGAAACTCCCAAGACGCTGTTAATTAATCGCCAGCAAGTGAATGAATCTTTTCTAGGTAATCTCAAGAATGACTTCAACAAACTCATTGGTTATTCACTTCTGGTGGTCATTCTAATCTTACTCCTCTTCTACCGAAGTTTATCATTGACTTTAATTACGGTTATCCCCATATTTCTGACCTGGTTGTTAACCATTGGATTAATGGGTCTCCTGAACATAGAGTTCAACATTTTCAACATCATCATCTGTAGTTTTATTTTTGGGGTGGGAATTGATTATTGCATTTTTATCACCAATGGTTTACTCACCGAATATCGAACAGGTGAAAAAGCACTCTCAACGCACCGTACATCAATCATTTTATCTGTAATTACAACCATCTTAGGAATTGGGGCCTTGGTGTTTGCGAAGCATCCAGTACTTTATACAATTTCTGTAGTTTCACTAATCGGCATTCTTTCAGCAGTTTTTGTGGCCTTTACGATTCAACCCTTACTCTTTCATCTTTTCTTAGGAAGTACTACCAAAAGACCAATTACACCGCGAGTTTTGGTGCACTCCCTTTTATCATTTGCTTATTTTGATTTAGGAGGATTGTTATTTTCTATCTATGGATGGGTAGTTCTAAAATTGAACCCGAAAGCACATTTGAAAAAACAGATGGGCCTTCATAAAGTCACATCAAAGTTCATGAAATCGGTATTATATACCAATCCGTTTCTAAAGAAAAAAATAATCAACAAGCACAACGAAACCTTTGAAAAGCCAGCCATGCTTATCGCCAATCATACCTCCTTTTTAGATATTTTGGCCATGGGAATGCTACATCCAAAACTTATTTACTTGGTGAAAGACCATGTTTATAATTCTCCGATTGTTGGAAGCGCAGCACGTTTACACGGAGCCTATCCGGTTTCGGGTGGCATTGAAAATGGAGAAGCGTTTTTACAACAAAAAGTGGAACAGGGCTTCTCTATTATCGCATTTCCAGAAGGGGCTCGTTCCACTAGCAACAAAATCAATCGTTTTCACAAAGGTGCTTTCTATCTGGCTGAAAAATTGGAGTTAGACATCCTTCCCGTTATGATTCATGGGGGCTCTGAAGTATCCCCAAAAAACAGTTTTATCATTCGGGATGGTGATTTTACGGTCGAAATCTTACCTAGAATCAAGGCTGATGATTTGTCCTATGGAAAAAGCTATAGCAAACGTCCAAAGCTAATTGGTCAGTATTTCAGAACGGAGTTCCGAAAATTCAGGATGAAAATCGAAGATGAAAACTACTGGCACCAAATGCTTTTAGAAAATTACCGCCATAAAGGTGATGACCTGTACAAAACAGTCAAGACTGATCTAAAAGACAACGCAAGTACCTATAGAATTATCCTAGAATCCATCGGAGAAAAAGATAAAATCATACATCTTTCGCAAGATCAGGGGCAACTGGATTTACTTTTGGCTTTGGATTCCATAGACCGAAAAATCTATTCGTATTTAGAAAATAATGAATCGAGAGCCATTCTTAAAAATAACTATCTAACGCATCAATATAGCAAAATTACTATTGTAGATTCCGTAGAAGAAGCATTCGAATATCAAGCTAATGTTCTTATTCTCAACCTTGATTCTCTTGATATAAGTCAAATTGAAGATAGCCTAAAAGAGAGAATTCGTATCTTGATACTTCTAAATTCCGGTAAATCCGAAATACTTGAAATTGCAAAGAAAAAGGGCTTTTCCATAGATAAACAAAAGGATAATTTCACCATACTAAAGCGGCAGGATATCTAAAATGAAAGACCATTACGACATAGTAATCATTGGTAGTGGAATGGCGGGCCTTGTCGCGGCTAACATCATGGCACGCGAGGGCAAAAGTGTCTGTGTATTGGAAAAAAACAACCAGTACGGCGGTAACTTGCAGACCTTTGTGCGCGAGCGTACCATTTTTGATACCGGAGTGCATTACTTAGGCGGACTTTCAAAAGGCCAAAACCTCTATCGTTATTTTGATTATCTCAATATTCTTGACGGACTCGAATTTAAAAAACTCAACGAAGATGGCTTCGATATCATAACTTTTGATGGTGATGAAACCGCGTATCCGCATGCTCAAGGATATGAGAACTTTGCCAAAAGTTTGACAAAGCAATTTCCTGAGGAAGAAGATGCGATTCGTTCCTATTGCAAAAAGCTACGGGAAATCTGTGATGCGTTCCCCTTGTACAACCTAGAAGTTGGGAAGCCCTATCAAAATAACGCAGAAATTTTTCAACAAACCGCAAAAACGTACCTTGAATCACTAACCAAAAACAAAAAGCTGCAATCGGTTTTGGCAGGTTC
>ENA-ORXM01003286-ORXM01003286.1-marine-metagenome-genome-assembly--contig:-NODE-3286-length-16456-cov-4.196593_pt1 | contig 16456 bp, 9 predicted proteins | sample MGYA00237867_ERZ511480 | MGnify/ENA primary metagenome ERZ511480 (study PRJEB26309, sample SAMN06266103) | marine metagenome | isolation source: Algal blade | place: United Kingdom:Sidmouth, United...
AGAGCAACCTAGAGAATTAGAAATACCAGGTTTAACTGATGATTCTATTTTAATAAACGATTCTCAGTTTGATGATAAAAGAGTTCAGGGGAATATATGCCTTGAAAACAAGAAGAAATATCAAAACTTTGATACTAGCTTAGAAATGGAAGATAGTTTTCCAGCAAGCTCTTGTCATTCGAGACTCCCAGGAGTTGATGACTTCACTGCTGATATAGAAAATATTGCTGTATTATTAAATGAAAATTATAAAATCTATGATGATGCATCTGAAGCTGGTTCTGATGATCAGACATCTTTAGTTTTCAAGTCAACTGATGAGCCCTTTGCTTGTAATCTAGACTCTGAAGATATTCTTAATAGAAATAATCCTCTTGCAAAGCTAGAAGATTTTAGTCCCAAAGGTAATACACACGAATTTGCTAAGAAAATTTTAAAAAATGCAAAAGCTTATTGGAATTATTTAGCAAAACATGGTGATAAATGTAATGAATATGATGATACAGGATCAAATGCTAAAGAATTGTCTTGTAAGAAGTATAAAAGATTAGTTGAAGTAGTTAAGGCCAAATACGTAGGGCTTGAACCGATCAGAAATTATATAAAATATCTTGGTGTAAAAGGTAAGCAAGGATCACCGAGGGCAGCTAATAATTCTATTAAATTAAAAGAAGCAGTTGCAATGTTTGAAACAATTATTGCTGAAGGAAATGAAGATTCTGATAAGCCTCAAAACAGTAATGAATTACAGGATACTCTAGAAGATAAACTCGCTGAAGAATTTGATGATGAAAATTGTAATGCTTTACAGGATATTAAAAATTGTAAAAAAACAATTAAGTTTGCTCAAGAGATGAAGGAAAAACTAAAAGCAGCCTCAAAAGCATATCTTGATGGAATTAGTGAAGAAGATAAGCAAGACTTAAAAGATTATGACAGTGATATAATAAGTGATCAAGTGTCTGAATCTTATAATTCCTTGAAAGACTTAGATAGCTTTAAGTTTTCTGATAATCCTTATGAGAGTATGCAAGATAAATTAGCAATCTTAGATGAGCGGATTGATTATCTTGATAGAAATGATGATTCAGAAAAATATGAGAGAAGATGTAAAGCTAAGAACGTGAGTATTGAATCAACTGATGACTTTGAATCCATAACTGATTCAATTTTATCAGCAAAAGAAGAAGTTGATGACTATAAGAATGCCTTAGACGAAGCAAGCCAAACAAGTTTAGTTCAAGATCAAAACATGACTAATCCATATTTTAATAATCAACCCCAGGTTTATGTGAGATCTACGGCGATGGAAAACCATATTGCAAGACAACTTCAAGCAGTTCAATTTGGATTAGCAAGTCTTCAATCGACTGTAGGAATGTATGGAATAACAAATAATTCTGGAAATTCTTTGATTCAGAATGTATTAAACAGTGGGTTCTTTGGTGGCAGTAATAATTTTAGTACCCCTACTTCCAACCAAAGTCAGTTTAACTTATTAAGCTTACCAGGAGTAATGAACTCTAGTAGTACTAACCCAACATTTATGAATCAATATAATAATTTCGGACAATCAACAGGCTTTTAATTAAAAAGTCAGGTTTAGTTTTAATCCACCAGCAATTAAATTTTCAAGCTCAAGAGGCGAGCCAGTATTATTAAACGCATAATAATCTCCGACAGCGTAATAACTTAAAAATCCAGTTAGAATTAGATTTGGATTCCATTGATAATCAAAAGATAAATCTACCTCATACCCAAGATCACTTTCTTGATTGGCAGCAGCAGTGTATCCGTATCCAAGGTCATGTTGCCATGCTTGTAAGCCAGCTGAAGCTGTTTCGTTTGCTTGGGCCCATAAAACACCTAACTTCCAAGTCCATTGTGATCTTTTATAATGAAGTGCAAGCTTGGCATAAGTTGCATTAGTGATAGCAGCATCATGAACATTTAATCCAGAGTTTTCAACCGCAAATAAATTATAATTAAACATAATTTCAGCAATATTATAATTTGGATTTAAATACATGGCGCTAAATTCAGTATTATCGTTACTGTCACCAGTAATATAACCACCATTTAAAAATAGTGAAAAATTAGAGCTTAAATCTAAATGAGCTTCCCCAAGATATGAAATAGATTTGATACTTTTGTTTGTATTAGATCCATAGATATTTTTAGCACCGTCACCGTCAATGTATGGAATTTCAATTCCAAAACCAAATTTTTTCCATTCTTTTTTATAAAATAAATTAAACATCCTAACACTTGATTCTGATAAAATAGTTGAACCTGTTGTTGCGGTTGCATCAGGTATAGTCATGGCAACTGACTTACTTCCAGATTTTCTCATGCTCCATAAAAGACCACCTTTCATGTCATTATTTGGATCATCGTAAAGAACAGAAACACCTATGTCTCTTATTGATCCTTGAAGGTGGTGAATGCTTGTATCTATTTTTGCCCAATAAGGAGTGATGTATAATTTCCCAACATTAAAGTTTCCTTCTATACCATCATATCTACTAACAAATCTATCACCGGCCTTAGCACCATTATTAATAACAGCTCCTAATCCCCAATGCTTAGAAAACCTTCCTACTTTAAACGTAGCAATGTCAGCATAGATATCCATATATGCTTGGTTTAAGTGAATAATATCATTTGATGATGGAGCTGATTGATAAAACTTTCCTCCAAAACCTATACCTTGATTAACGACATTTCCTTGGCCTCCGATGTTTCCACCTCTGGCATGACCTGAACTTAATTCAGAAAAAACAGTTACATGATCATTGACAATAATCTCAGGGTTCAATCTGAATATATATGTTTGAATCTCAGCATCTTCTACAGAACCTGGAATCGCTTCACCACTATTTAATAAACTTAATCCAGCAGTATTAGCATCTGTTCTTCTATATTTTTGTATTCTAGTTGTTTCAAATCCAAGTGATCCTTTAAAATTTGCAGAAGTAGCAAAAGTGTTAAAAGCTGTAGCTAGGACAAGGATAGCAATTGAGTATTTCAAGGTTGTCTCCTAATAATTTATAGTTTACCAATTAAGACAGATATTAAGGAATGTAGCCCCTACTGGCAATGAAATAATGATGCGCGTTACTGTAAAGCTTTTGAAACTTTTTTTATCATGCCTATTTATTGGGCTTTTAATAGCCGTAGGCTATTTATTTTTGTTGGTTGATGATCTTGGGAAGTCTGGAACATTTTCTTTGAATAGAGCAAAAGCAGAAATCAAAAATACAGAAATTGTTATTGAAAAAGAGTCTTTTGTTTCCAAGTCAGATCTAGAATTTGTTTTTGATTATTTAGAAAATGAGCAGAGTTTCAATGATTGGTTAGATGATCAAAAATACTTTTCAAATTTTTCTGAACGAGGTCGCTATTTAGAATTTAATACTCCACAATTTTTTTATCTTACAATAGGAAATAGCTGTAGTGCTCCAAATTGTTTTCAAAGAAAAGTAGATTTTTCAACTATCCCCTCTATTTTATGGCGAGGTTTGATTGGCATTGAAGATCTTAGGTTTCTAAATCATAAAGGAATTGATCTTAAATCAATCTTAAGGGCAGCACTGGCTGATATAAAAGCAGGTTCTTTAGTTCAAGGTGGATCAACACTTACCCAACAATTAGTAAAAAATATCTTCTTAACTAGCGAAAAAAGTATTTTTAGAAAGTTAAAAGAAATGATTTTATCTATTTATATAGAAAAAAATTATAGCAAAGAGCAAATCCTTCAGTCGTATTTCAATGAGATGTTTTGGGGTAATCTTGGAGGTGTTCGCATAAAAGGAATTTATGCTGCAAGTAAGTTTTATTTTAGAAAAGAATTAAATGAGTTAACAGATTATGAAGCTGTTATTTTAAGCTCAATGCTTAAAGGTCCCAATTCTTTTCATCCGTTAAAGAACGTAAAAAAGCTTCAAGGAAGGACTAATAATCTTTTTGCTAGGCTTAAAAAAAATAAGTTTTTAAGTCATGTTGATGAAGTCCAATGGAGCCAAGGAGATTGGGACAAACTTGTTGAAAAGCTTGAAATAGCAAACAAAGATACTAGATATAAGTCATTAGCGTTTGCTTTGAAAGAAAAAGATTTTTATAAAAACTTTATTATTAATGATGTAAGTCTTAAGTTTTTAAAGAAGTTTCCAGAAGAGGATCTCGCTATTAAGTATTATGAAAATAAATTTACATGTAGTGATAGGTTTTGTGATTTTAATTATTATTCAAAATTAGAAAAAGATTCTATCTCGGGACTAGAAGTTAAACTTCAAGTTGGAAGTTTATTAAAGCCACTAGTTTACCAGGTTTTAACACGAGAAGGTTATAATCAAGATACTCTCACAAGTACTGCTCCAATTAGCTTTTCTTTAATTTCAGGAATTTGGAAGCCAAGAGATAGAGAATTTAAAACCCCTGAGATCAGCTTGGCTGACTCTTTAAGAAAATCTAGGAATATTCCCATGTATCATTTAATAAAAAGATTTGGGATGGATAGAATGGAGTCAGGTTTAAATAGATATTTGCCGATGCTAAAAAAACCTTTAAATCAATTTCCATCTCAACTATTAGGATCAATTGAACTTAGTTTTAAGGGTCTATTTGATGGGTATAAAGTATTTAAAAAGGATGAGTGTAGCAATGGTAAAAAAATCTATTCTATATTAAATAACCCAAATTCCAACACTTTAAGTAATGTTATAAAGCCTCAACTGCAGGATTTAGACTTTTTTGGCAAGACTGGGACAAGCAATTATTCCTTAGATACATGGTTTTTAACACTGGATGATGAAAAAATAAAAATCCTTTGGGTTGGGCTAGAAGGTGACCGAACAGGCAAGAAGCTTGATCTTTCTGGTTCTAGAGGGGCCTTTACGGTCTTTCAAGACTATGTTTTAAGGAGTGGGGAAAAGTTAAGGCCACTTAATTGCTATAGTTCTGGACAAAAACAAGAAGAATTAGATATAAATTGAAATAGCGTTTTATCTACTGGGGTGTCGACAAGTGGTAAGTCAACTGGTTTTGATCCAGTCATGCGCAGGTTCGATCCCTGCCACCCCAGCCATATAGACATCAAACTTTTAAATTTTTGTTAAACTCGAACTTTAAGAGTTGGTTCCTCATATTCAAATAAGTCTATTGAATCATGTTTCCTGAGTGATTGAGCACAAATTAAAGAAAATTATTAAACATCCGATAGGAGAAATGAGTTAAAAATTAACAGTTAGGAGTTTTAATGAAGTTTAGCCTTTTTCTTGTTTTGAGTTTATTTGTCTCTTGCTTTGGGTCGAAAAATACTCAGACTACTGCTGATAAAAAAGTTGATGATGAAGTAGAATTTAACAGAGAAACTGTTGATAAAAATTGTTTTTGTGAAATGCAGATGGATCCATATGGAAAGCCAGCACCTAATAAAGTTAAGTCTATTGATATTAATAAGACACTTTTAATTACAGATAGATCTGTTATGGAAGCTCTGAACTCTCAGTTTAGATTTTCAACCATTCTTGCAAAACAAATTCATGAAAATGAGTTCTCAAAAGATAGTGCATTTTTTCTCGACTTGATTTCCAAGCTATCTCTAGAATCAAAAAAACAATTAAAAGATAATTGGAAAAACGTTGATTCAATAGAGCTTTCAAGGTTTGGAACTCCATATGAACTTTATGGTCTTGAATTTTTGAGTGATGATATGAAAACAAGTTCAAGTGGTAATATATTAAGTGCGGGAAAAATAAGACTTCATTATAAGTTTTTAAGACTTGGTGCTGATGGAAACAGGGAAGACATTAAATCTACAAAAAGACTTGGTTATAGTGATACTAGTTTAGCCTATATTGATTATCACCTACCTATTCAATCTTCAGCTTATAACGGAGAAGTACTTTGGACTAAAGATCAATACTCTGAAGAGTTATTAAAGCTTCAATGCTATCTTGGAAGAAGAGGGTTAGAGGATGAGCCTAGGTTTGAAGATTTTCCAGCTGATCTAGATTTAGCTCTAACTGATTTTTTAGGGTCAATTATTAATAGGACATTTAATAATAAAGCCATCTGGAAACGTGGAAGTGCATTTGCAGGTGTCACTATTATAGATTCGTTAAGTGAAAATAAAATTGTTCAATTAAATATTGATTTTGATTTTAATAACAAGTTTACAGTAAATTCTTCAAAGGACCTTATTAAGTCTCAAGTTACTAGTGAGCCTGAAAAATTCAAAGTACAAGATGTTTACTTAGGATATTTTAGAGAAATGGTTTCTGGAAAAGATCATCACCCATATATATCTGAAGAATTAAAGCGTAATCTTGAATCAAGAAAAGAAGAAATTGAATTTAGAGTATCAAGGGGAGAAGCTTGTCAGATGCCAATAGCTAAGGTTTCAGATCTTACACCTACTTTTAGTATAGATAGAGAGTGTGGAGAGTATAAACCTACAGAGATAATTGAATATACGATGAATATTTTAAATAAAGGTCCAGCAATTAATAAGCGAACTTTGGTTCATAAAAAATTAATTGAATGTCCTGAAGGTACCACGTTAATAGCACCACCTTCTGGAGTAATTAAAGACTGTGATGCTGAGAGAAGAAATTGTCATATCGAAACTTCTGGATCATCAGACTATATTGAGATCAGTAATATTCCAGCAAATTCTTCAATAAATTTTTATATGGACTGTAAAATAGATCCTACTTCAAATAATAAAATATTGACTCATTCAATTACTTCAAATGATTGGAAGTTTGAAACACCTGACTCAGATAATACTAATAACAACGCCTCTATAAATGTAGAGGTAATCACTGGGCAACCATATTCACAAGCTTGTAGAGGAGGTGTAACAACATCTACGACGACAACGACTACTACCACTACGACAATGCCTCCTAAAGAAGATGAGATTGTAGACTATAAAACTAAATTTTGGATTGGCGATGATGTTGTTGAAGGAAATAAACAATTATTAAAAATTACTATTCATAATATTGGTAAAATAGATTCTGTAGACCCTCTTAAGTTAAAATATTCTTGTCCTGAACATTCTACATTTGTAAAAGGTTCTGAGAGACCATCAAAAGGAATGTTTACTTCAGATGGTACATGGATACTAAGAGATCTGAAAGTTGGAAAAAGTGAATTTATGATGTGGAACTGTATGATTGATAAAGGTTCAGCAGGAAATATGTTCGAGTACCGAATGAAAGAGTCAGACTTTACATTTCCAGGGGTTGATTCAAATCCGACTGATAACCTAGATTGGAATAGAAGAAAAATTCAAAGACATTGTGATTACGATTATAATAGTGATGGAAGGATATCAGCTATAGATCTTGTTCACCTGAAAAAAAGAAATATAGGCTTAGCAGACGATGTACCAGGAAAGTCTTATCGTTTTGAATTAAGCAATAAGGCAGACGGTAATAGGTATGCTCCAGCGAGTGCACGCCATGTTGTAAAGATGCAAAAATATATTCTTGGACAACTTTCGTGGGAAGACTTTTTTGGTGCTCTTGAAGATTGTGCTGATATTACTCCAAGGAAACCATTTTAATAAAATATAGACGTCAATGTGCGACTAAGTCCTAATATAGAAAAAAGGCTTAGTCGCTTTAAAAATCAAAACAAAAAAAAGTTCTTTTATCAGGTAAGCAAATAATTTACAATTTTTTATAATTCAAGATTATAATGATCAAGACAATCAACTGATTACTTCACGAAAAGGATTTTATGAAGACGCTCTTAATTCACCTGTTTACATTATTCATGATTTTTTCTTGTACTAATAATGCAACCCTATTTGATCCTGCTACTTCTAGTAGTAATGATTCTCAAGATATTGGAACTACTTCACCAATAGTATGCGAGCAGTCTTGTATTCATAAAGAGGCAGCAAATTACTCAACGGAAGTTACATCTAATGAGCCTGGTGCATGTGACTTTACTGCATGTATGAAGGAAGGCTTTGCTGAATATGAAAAAGTTTATGAGTATAGAGCTTACCGAGATCTTTATGGAGGCACTGTCACACATGATATAAGTAAATGTATTACAAAACTTGAATATGGAGAAGGTTGTTCGCATCCTGATGCTTCAAACTTTGTTATAACATCTTCAGATAACCCAACTGCCTGTTACTTTACGGGTTGTAGTGATCCAAACTTTGCAGAATATTGGGATTATTTAGGAATGAAGTCCTACACTGATAATATCGCTGGATCTACAATTGAAGCCGACAATGAAAATAAATGTCTTACTCGAATTAGAGGTTGTAATTCAACGAGTCCCTTTGTAACCAATGGAAACGTTGGAGCACTCTATGATGATGGAACTTGTAGTTTTAAAGGTTGTAGCGATCAAAAATATAACAACTATAACGCTGATTTAATTGCAGACTTAAATGCGTATCGAGCATCTTTTACGGGATGTATAAAACATACGGGAACTGTAGAAAGGGATTGTATCGGTAGGTTGGGTTGTACTGCACCCAATGCATCAAACTATTTAGAAGTAGCTGAAATCGAAGATGGAAGCTGTTCTTTTAGCTGTTGTTCTACTTATGGGGCCTCAAACTATGATCAAAATTGTATTAGTTATGTCGATAGTTATTTAACAGGCCTTGGAAGTACAAATCCAACAGGAACTATTAATAAACTAGAGTGTGGAAAAATGTTAGGATGCGCTCTTAATCATCCATATGTGTCAAATACTTTAACTAACTCCCAAGAAGATGGAAGTTGTGATATTACTTGTTGTGCTCAAGAAGGTGCATTGAATTATAATTCAAATTGCCAGCCTGTGATTTCAGATTATACAAAAAGCTTAACTGATGCTGGATTAACTCCTACTGGAAAATTTATCAATGATGCTTGTCAATTCCCTGGACCTGGGTGTTATTTCCAAAGTCCATACGTTAGTAATTATCAACCAAAAACGGTAGAAGATGGAAGTTGTGATATTGCATGTTGTGCTGATCCAACCAGAGAAAACTATGATCCAAAGTGTGATGAGGCTATGAAGCAATATGACAGGATATTATCTAATTCTGGTTTAACGTACACAGGAGTGAAAAATCCGAGTTTAAATTGTGGGAAGGTTAAAGGTTGTAACTTTGAAAATCAATTTGTAAAAAACTATGATAGTGAATCTGTAGAAAATGGATCATGTGATATTGAGTGTTGCTCTGATCCAACTAGAGTTGGATATTCTAAAGATTGTATCTCAGCTAAAGATACTTATATATCAAGATTAAGATCTGAGGGTAAAAAACCTATTGGTACTTTAAATATTAATAAATGTGGGCCTAAATATGGATGTAATTATGAAGGAAGTCCAAAACCGGAATATGTTAAAAATTATGATCCTGATGCTCAAGAAAATGGGACTTGTGTTATTCAATGTTGTGGACAAAAAGGCACAGAAAGATATGATCCTACCTGCCAAAAAATAATTAACTCTTATACTCTTACTACAAAACCTGGAATGGGAAATATAAATAATAATTTTAGCTGTGGCTCAAAACTGGATTGTAACTATAATGGATTTGGAGTTCAAAACTCAACTCAAGGTACAAGTGAGAATGGAAGTTGTATCATAGAATGCTGTGCTCAAGAAGGATTTGAAAATTATTCACCTAGTTGTGAAAAAAGTATAGAAGCCTACAAGGATATATTGAGTAAAATTGGTTTATTACCTTCAGTCATTCCTAAAACAAACGTGAATTGTGGTATGAAAAAAGGTTGTACTTTAGTTGGGGCAAGTAATTTTGATGCTGATGCAAAACTTGATGATGGAAGTTGTAGTTTTGCTTGTCGTAAATGTGATGCTGGATATGAGCTTGGTACTGATCAAGAATGTATTGATAAATGGAATGATTATAAGTCATCGCTTGCGACTCAGGGTATTGCTTTTGATGGGACATTCTCATTTACAACTAATTGTGGGATGACTAAAGGCTGTAATTATAATGATACTAGAGTTACAAATTACAATTCAATGAGTGTTGAAGATGGATCTTGTAAAATAGAATGTTGTTCACTTGAAGGTCATCAATATTATGATGATAAGTGTCTAGCAACTGTAGATGCATACAATTCATCTTTACCAGCTGGAATAACAGGAACTGGAACACATAATACTCAAAACAATTGTGGACAGAAAGTTGGTTGTACTTATAACCAGTATGTTACAAATCCTACACCGGGAGCAACAGTAGAAGATGGAAGTTGTGATATTGCCTGTTGTTCTGATCCAGGAAAAGAAAATTATCAAGCAGGCTGTGAAGCTGCAGTAGATGGATATGAGAACATGTTAGGCTCTATAACTCCTACAGGAACAATTAATGAGAATGCAAGCTGTGGTAAGGAAAAAGGTTGTAATTATAATAACCCTCTAGTGGATAATTACGTTGAGGGAACTAGTGAAAACGGAAGTTGTAAAATTGAATGTTGTTCTTTACCTGGATATGAAAACTATAAAGCAAGTTGCTTATCAGCGGTCAATGGATACCTTGCTGCTTTGATTAAATTTGGATTAACCCCAACTGCTGTTGATGGAAAGTATAATTGTGGAAGAAAACTTGGATGTTCAGTCCCTGATTTAAAAGATGCATCAGGTCAACCAGGTGATCCTAACAATCTAGAAGATGGAAGTTGTATTGTAAGATGTTGTGGAGATGTAGAGAAAGAAAATTATTCTGAGCAATGTTCTCCTAAAGCAATAAGTTATATCACTTTATTAAATAAGATGAACTTAAATGCTATAAATCAACCTGATCAAGATTATTTATGTGGAAGAAAATTAGGATGTAGTTTTTCTATGGCAGGATCAGCTGTTCAAAACCCAAGCTATGGTTCTAAAGAAGATGGATCTTGTGATATTAAATGTTGTGGGGTTATGGGTGAAGCCAATTATAGTTCAAGCTGTAATGTTTATATTAGTGAGTATAAGAAACTTTTAAATAAGCTAGGATTAGCACAATCTGGTGAACTTGATAGTTCATTTAATTGTGGTGGGGTAACCGGATGTATGGAGCCTCTAGCACTAAACTATGATGCGAATGCTACAGCTGATCCTTATAAGGTATGTTTCTTTAGGGCTTGTACGAATAGTAATTATGAAAACTTCGCTAATGATCAAGCAATTGTTAATGCTTTTAATGCTTACGGTGGAGGACAATTATTCTCTGGGCCATGTGGAAAGTTAAGCTGTGAAGATGGTAGAACTTCTACAGGATGTGGAACTGCAAACTGTGAAGAAATATGTGTGTGTGAAGCAGGAACAATTGAATGTCATGGACAATGTGTAACAACTTGCCCAGCTGGATATGTTCAGTCAACAAATTCTTATGGAAAGCCTGAATGTGTGTGTGCTCCAGGAACATATCAATCTGCAAATGGATTAACTTGTGAGTAAAGAAAAATAAATTTCTTATGAGACAGGGAGACTTTTAACAGTCTCCCTTTTTTTTAATATTTTTTACAATTAGATGTACTTGGCTCAAAGCCCATCTTGCATCAATTGGATCATTGGGATTATTTGAAATTTCATTAGCCAATAATTTTTTATAAAAAGTATGAAGATCCATTATTTCTTCGCTTTTAACTTGTATAGGGCAAGCTTGTTCAAGCTCTTCAATATCGATCATACTTAAATCACTTTTAAAAATATTTTGAAGCAAATTTAAGTAATTTGTAACCAAAGAAATATCATCCAAGCTTTCCAGAAATAATTGAGCATCAACATAGGCAGCTTTAATTCTACTATCTCTTAATGGCGTAGAATAAATATCATACTCACTTGCATTCATGCATCGATAATTTATTTTTTCTCTATATATAATCGCATCATTAACAGCTTCAACTCTATCATCAAGTCTCTGGCATAAATCAGTAAATAACCTTTCAACTTTTTCTTCTGGTTTTTCATCAGATTGTTTTAAAACACTTTGAACGTATTTAAAAAAGTATGCCCCACTATTATTACTTACTATGTCGTATTGAGATTCATCAAATAAATCAAGCGAAGAGTTAGCAACATTATAATCACTTGGTTTCTTAAATCGCTTAAATCCCCAACCCTTAATTGTTGGTGCAAGTGGTGCTGAAAACATATGGTTTTTTCTATAATACATTGGCTTGTCATTATCTCTAGCTCTTTGAGTTGAATAAATAACATCAAACAAACCAGTAGGAGTGATATCTTTAACCATAAATGAATGTCTTGTTGCCATATTTGAACCAGGATCTAGAAATGCCTTAAACATGAAGAAATCACCAGGTTGAATATTTTTTGGATTTATAGAGTAGCTATCATTTCTACTTAATGCTTCAGTTCCCAAGTTATCTGCAAGGTAGTGAAGAAATGCTGATACTTTTTCATTTTGCGGTAAGTGATTCCAATTATTCATTGAATGAGAGTAGTATTTTTTAACTCTTCGATGTGCATAGAGGGGATGCATGACTTTAAAATCTAGAGAATTTTCATAAGAAAAAATTGCTCGCATTAAATACATAACATCAGCACAATCAACCTTAATTTTTCCATAGGAACTTGTTTCATCATAAAAAAGATTCTTATTTACTGAATCAGATTGCATCCATTCAGAGAATTTAACTTCCCAGTTAATTTCGAGATCATCCCAAGAGTTAGCTGGTTCCCAAACTGAGGAAAAGCTCAAAAGTGGCATTAAACAAAATAATATTAGATTTTTCATATTATTTAAGTAATAGAAATACCTTATTAAGTAAAATGTTTTTAATTATCCTTAACATTTGATAATAGTTTTATAGTAGTTATTACACTTTATTTCGGAGGCTAAATGGGAAGAATTGTCCTTGTTTCAGGGAGCTCTAATCCAGAGCTATCAAAAAAGGTCTCAGCTATACTAGATGTCCCTTTGGTAGATCCTAAGCTCATCAAGTTCGCTAATGGAGAAATTTATTGTGAAATAGCTGAAACGGTTAGAGGAGCTGATGTTTTTGTCATTCAATCTACCTGCCATCCAGCCAATGATAACTTGATGGAACTTCTTATTATGTTAGATGCACTCAAGAGGGCCTCAGCTCAATCTATAACTGCCGTTATGCCTCACTATGGATATTCACGACAAGATAGAAAGGTTAGACCTAGATCTCCAATTTCAGCTAAATTAGTGGCTGACTTGGTGACAACTGCTGGTGCAACTAGAGTTATCACTATGGATTTACATGCAGGGCAAATTCAAGGATTTTTTAATATTCCTTTTGATAATATTTATTCGTCTCCAGTTATTTTAGATTATATTAAAAATAATATTGCTCCGATTTCTAAAGACTTTATTTGCGTATCACCAGATTCAGGTGGAGTGGAAAGAGTTAGGCATTATGCCAAAAAGCTAAGCTGTGATCTTGCTCTAATTGATAAAAGAAGAACTGAAGTCAATGTTGCTAAAGCTTTTAATGTTGTTGGGGAAGTTGAAGGAAAAGACCTCGTTATCATTGATGACATGATCGATACGGGGGGAACTCTTTGTGAATCTGCAAGAGTTTTAAAAGAACAAGGTGCTGGAAAAATTTATGCTTGTGCTACTCACGGTATTTTTTCAGGCCCAGCAATAGAGAGAATCGGAACTTCAAAAGCACTGGAAGCGGTAGTTGTTACAGATACCATCCCATTGAGTGATGCAGCTAAGAATTGTTCCAAGATTAAAGTGTTAACAACCTGTGATATCTTCTCCAAGGCCATTCATAGAACATTTAATAATGATTCTGTGAGTTCTCTTTTTGTCTAATGATTAAATTAATTATTGGTTTAGGAAATCCTGGTCAAGAGTATGAATTTACTCGACATAATATCGCTTGGATTTTATTTGACCAGCATCCAGATATACAAAATAATTTTTGGAAATCAAAATGGAAAGCTGAATATACAGATATTTCTGTAGAGTCTGAAAAAAGGGTATTTTTAAAACCTATGACTTTTATGAATTTATCTGGAGAATCAGTAAGACCCTGTAGTGATTTTTTTAAGTTTAAGCCTGATGAGATTTTAGTTGTTCATGATGATCTAGACTTAGATTTTGGGACTTTAACTTTTAAGTTTGGTGGCGGTCTAGCTGGTCATAATGGCTTAAAGTCGATTTCTAAACATTTAGGAACAAATGACTACTATAGGCTAAGGCTTGGTATAGGAAAGCCAACTAGAGGCGATGTGAGCTCTTGGGTATTGTCTAGCTTTAATCAAGTTGATATAAAAATTCTTGAAAAGTTTATGATAGGTTCAACTCTTGCTCTTGATGATGCATTAAGATTAGATTTTAAAAAATTACAAACAAAATATAATAAAAAAAGTTTTCATTAAAAAAGGATAAGTTATGGGTTTAAATTGTGGAATTGTCGGACTACCAAATGTTGGTAAATCAACTATTTTTAGAGCAATTACTTCAGCACCAGCAGAAGCTGCCAATTATCCATTTTGTACCATAGAGCCAAATGTAGGGGTGGTAGAAGTTCCTGATGATAGACTTTATAAAATCACAGAATTTATTAAGCCTAAAAAAATTATTCCATCTATTGTTGAATTTGTAGATATTGCAGGTTTAGTTAAAGGTGCCTCAGAAGGAGAGGGCTTGGGTAATCAATTTTTAGGTCATATCAGACAAGTGGGAGCGATTTGTCACGTTGTGAGATGTTTTGAAGATGAAAATATTGTTCACGTAAATGGAAAAATTGATCCTCTAGGTGATATGGAAACTATTAATATAGAATTATGTTTTGCTGATCTTGAAACAGTAGAAAAAAGAATAGGAAATTTAGGAAAGTTATTAAAGTCGCATGATAAAAAAGCCAAAGAAAAGGCCATGATTAGTAAGCCGGTTCTAGAAGAGTTAAAAGTGGCACTTGAAGATGGTAAGCCGGCTAGAAGCTTAGGCTTAGATGATGAACAAATTGAAGCTATTAGTGACCTACATTTGATTACGCTTAAAAAAGTTCTTTATGTTTGCAATGTTGATGAAGAAGCCGTCATTGATGGAAACGAACATGTAAATAAAGTTAAAGAAGTGGCTGAAAAAGAAGGAGCGGGTGTTGTTATCATTTGTGGGAAAATTGAATCTGAAATAGCAGACCTTGAAAGCCAAGAAGAAAAAAATGAATTTTTAGAAAGCATTGGTTTAGAAGAATCAGGGTTAGCAAAGCTTATTAGGTCTGGTTATAAGCTTTTAGACTTAAATACTTACTTTACCGCCGGTGTTCAAGAAGTTAGGGCGTGGACTTTTGAAAAAGGTTCCAAAGCTCCTCAAGCGGCTGGTGTTATTCATACTGATTTTGAAAAAGGTTTTATAAAAGCTGAAGTTTATCATTGTGATGATTTATTCGGACTTCACTCTGAACAGAAAGTGAAAGAAGCTGGAAAGTTTAGAATTGAAGGTAAAGAATACGTCGTTAAAGATGGAGACATCATGCACTTTAGATTTAATGTGTAACACCTAGAAAAGTAATTCGATCAGGTATCGTATTTTTTTCATTTATATTTTTTTTTATTGATAAGTGTTAAAATTTATTTATGAAAAATTTAATAATTCTCTTCTCTGTAATCTTTATACTATTTTCTTGTAATTCTAAAACGACTTCAGTGGTTGTAGGCCAGAGAAAGATTAATCAAATAGAGTCAAGCTCAACAACGACTACAACAACGAGTACGACTACAACAACAAGTACGACTACAACAACAAGTACGACAACGACCACAACAATTTGTATCAAAGGAAAACGATTAGCCTTATGGATAGATGAGGATAATGACAAAATAGAAGATAAAAAACAAGGAACATTTATTTCATACTCTGGAGATTTAACAGCAGCAAAAAATTATAACTACTTTAGTGCATCTGCTCACCCAGTAGTTGGACCGACTCCTGCTGGTTTTAAGAGTACAGTATTTTTCTATGAAGGCTCAGATGGGTTAAGTATGTTCTTTTTTCATAATGTCGATAATGGTGGATCAGCTGAGAATAGAGTTCACTGGTCAATTGAAGTTGAAGGAAATAATTTAAAGGATAAAGTTTTAGTCTCCGATGATCCAAATCATAATGGAGCAGAACTAAAATTAATTGAAACTAAAGATAATACAAATATTTATGATGCCAATTTTTTATATTTTAAAAATACCGACGGAGGAGTGATTGGTCCTTTGGAAGGTGAAGAGTTTAAAATATATGTAAAAAATATTGGAGCGGGTGATATAGAGGACTCAAAGTTTTATTCTCTTGATGAGAATGATTTAAACTTAGCTAGCAAAAATGGCAAAGTCGATTCTTTTATTATTAAGTATGAGTCCTTTGAAGATTGTAAGTAATTTATCTTAAAACTTCTCGAGAAATAACAAGCCTTTGAATTTGAGAAGTTCCTTCATAAATTTGGATTAACTTAGCATCTCTCATTAACTTCTCAACGGG
>ENA-ORXM01003288-ORXM01003288.1-marine-metagenome-genome-assembly--contig:-NODE-3288-length-16453-cov-3.619932_pt1 | contig 16453 bp, 14 predicted proteins | sample MGYA00237867_ERZ511480 | MGnify/ENA primary metagenome ERZ511480 (study PRJEB26309, sample SAMN06266103) | marine metagenome | isolation source: Algal blade | place: United Kingdom:Sidmouth, United...
AGGTTTGTAAAATTACGCATAAATGGATATTTTTTGTTAATAATCATTTGTTCTAGTACTGAATTGAAAAAGGGGTGTCGTATGAATAATAAGATAGTTATTTTTCTAATTTAGAACCCGAAGACTCACGAAGTAAAAAAACGTGAAGGGGTAGTCAACTATTTCGAGCATTTTTTTACGATAAGTAGGGATAATAAATGCTTTTATTACGATAGGAATTTTTCAATTCTATATAAGTACCTTGTAATAATACAAATTTTTTATGGTAATTTTTTGTTAATAATTCGTGATACTGTTCCCTTCTTGTTTTAATAAAAAAAGACTAGACAATTACGGCCTAGTCTTCCACGGTTTTACCCACTTGTACTTAATCTAATTCTTTGTTTTGTAATAAACGCTCTTACTTACTGCTTATATATTTTTCGAATAGCTGTTTGAGTCTTTAAGACATACATTCCTGCTTCTAAATTCCCTAAGTCTAAAATCAATCGTTGACTGGCTCTATCTTGAATATGAACAGCTCCTGTTACATTCTGACCAGATACATTATATACGCTAAAAGTTGCTAACTCTAATTTTGTTCCTTGAAGGATTATAACATCTTGGGTTGGATTGGGATAAACACTTAAGGCTCCTATTATTTCTTGGTTTATCGTAACAACTTGTATTTCTGAATAAGTTGAAGTTCCATCAAAATCAGTTTGTTTCAAACGGTAATAAGAGACCCCATCAAAAGGATTATCATCGATAACAGCATAACTAAGTACTTCTTTAGAAGTTCCTGCTCCATCGGTTTGCGCTACAAATTCCCAATCTACTCCATTTATTGATTTTTCGATCGTAAAGTGGTCATTGTCCATTTCACTTACAGTCTCCCAATACAACAATACTTTATTGTCCTTTGCTACCGCATCAAACTTTTTTAATTCTATTGGTAAGAAAGCAAATCTACAAGCATCTAAACCACTAGAACTAGAGGTATTAACTATCGTAAGGTTTTGGTTGGTTAAACTAGATGGAACGACAGCTGTATCTAAAACTGTTCTAACACCATTTACAGTCGTATAATGTACCTCAACAACATATAAATCATTGTTCCCTGTAGGCAATCCAAAATGAACCACTGCTGGATCATTAGAACCATGCCCTTTCACACTACTTACTTGACGAATTCCACCCAATATATTTCCTGCACAATCTTTTAAAATAACAGTAGCCCCTAAATCATCTCTAAGAACACCATTTCCCAAATCTCTTTTTACATGTACTTTTATATAATTATCATCATTAAGACCATTACGCCACAATTCATTATCTGCATTATCAAGATTAACATACAAATCTAAATCACCATCATTATCATAATCTGCAAATGAATTTCCCTCTGTATTTCCACTTGGCAAAACTCCTAAATTATTAGCTGTAAATCCCAAGCTAGTGATGTCACCATTATTCAAAAATAAATGACTATTCCCTACACTTCCTCCCCCCAAAAACAAATCTACATCGCCATCATTATCAACATCACCACAAGAACAACCATCTATAGAATTATCCAATACAACTCCAGAGGAAGTTGAGGGTTCATTTGTTCCTACAAAATTACCACTGTTCAGCCCTGTTTGTTCAAATATTTCATTGACTCCATTATCAGACCAAAACAAATCAAAATCTCCATCATTATCAAAATCACAAAATAGCACACCACCTTTATTGTTATTAGTAGCGTTTTGATTAAAACTTGTATTAACCACAAATGTTCCTGCTCCTGTGTTTGTCCACAAGTCAAATTCATTTTCTTTTCTTGCTAAAATATCAACCGTACCATTGTCATCATAATCACATAGCGTCATATAATCTCCCGTTCTACCTCCATTAGGCAAACCTAATCCATGACCATTTGGTGTAACATGTACAAAATTAGCGGTACTATCTGCTGGGTTTCTGTAGATATCAATACCAAAATTATGATTTTCTATAATTAAGTCTAGCCAACCATCTTGATCATAATCCATCCATCCTAAGCCTTCAGAATTTAAACCTCCAGGAATAGCTGTTAAGACAAAATTAGGTTTTTGTGTGGCATTCCCAAAACTATAAGCAGGAGTTGAACTTGGACCATTATTCAAATAAACTTCTATGCGTTCATTTTCATTTCTACAGAAATCAATATTTCCATCATTGTTAAAATCCCCTACACTAACAGAGCGTTCACAAACATTTTGAGTTAGTCCATTGACATTTGTTGCTGTTACATCTATAAAACCTGGATTAGGCAACGAGCAATCAGAAAATAGCATTCTAGAACGATTGTTTGCATTATTAGTATTGGTATTAAACAATAAATCTAAACAGCCATCATTATTAAAATCAGCCCAAGCAACACCGCCGTCTTTACGGTTTCCATGATTAGTATCTGTAACACCTGCCACATTCGTAAACACTTGAGCATTAATATTTACTGTAAAAAATAATAGAGCTGAAATAAAGAAAAAATGTTTCATATGTATGTTAATCTTAATAGCTATTGCTATGTTTTTTTTGTTTTTTAATTTTATGTATTAAGAAAATATAAGGTAGTTTGTTCCTTTCTGATGGGACATGAATAAATTCATATACAGAAAAGTACACCTATTGAGTAATTAAATTACTGAATAACCTTTACCTTGTTGTGTGAAGAGAATTAAAAGAATAGTGTAATTATTTGAAAATAAAATAATTAATTCTTTACAAAATAAACCTTTGAGATAAGGTTTAACCATAAGACTATTTTCAGAATGTGCGGCATTCTTTCTAAGAGTCTACTTTCATTGTTCTATGTATGTTTATGCAATTGCCTCCCATTTTGTTACCTCCTATCAACAAAAATTCTTGTCTTAACAGAGGTCTATTTTTATTATAAACGAATAAACAATCAAGCAATAAAATTAATTTGTAATAATAAAAATAGATAATCTCCTAACTAGGCAATTGTTGACTTAAAATAGAATCTATTATCTATTTTAAACTCCTTCCACTAATAATTTTTATACGCATCAATTGTCAAGTTTATTTTTTCAAAAAAATTACCTCCTCCCTTTTTTCTTAAATTTGCCAAATCTCAAAGAATTTGTTCGAACAGAAAAAAAAAGAGTTTTGGAAAAAATTGACACCATCTATTTTAGAGCAAAGAGAAGGTTGTGCTGTATTTCTAGCCCCAAAGACCAATGCTTTGTCTATGCGTTTGAGTTTACTAGTTTGAGCAGAGGCTACGTTGACAAAGGAGTACAAGTATGGGATTTGGAAAAAGGAGCCTATCGTTTTGAACCTTACATACTAGCCAAAGAGTAACAAAGTACAGTTCTAATTTTTTTTTGCAACATACTTTAAATATTCAAATCAAGTTATAATTTTTGAATTCGCTCTCCATTTCTTACCTTTGAGCTTCTTTAAATTTGTTATGTATTATTTTATAATAAAAAAACAATAACACACTATGGCTAATGCATTTTTTAAGGTGCCGACACCGATTAACGAACCCGTAAAAAGCTATGCTCCAGGAAGCAAAGAAAGAGCAGAATTAAAAGCACAATTGGCTGTCTACAAGGCAACTCAAACAGATGTGCCAATGATTATAAATGGAAAAGAAGTGCATACAGACACTAAAGTATCTATGCACCCTCCTCATGAGAAAAAACATATATTAGGACATTATAGCAAAGGAAACGCATCTCACGTTAACGCTGCTATTGATGCTGCCTTGGCTGCAAAAGATGCTTGGGAGAATACTTCTTGGGAACATCGTGCAGCTGTTTTCATCAAAGCTGCTGAGTTATTAGCAGGTCCTTATCGTGCAAAAATTAATGCAGCAACGATGTTGGCGCAATCTAAAAATGCCTATCAAGCAGAAATTGATGCCGCTTGTGAGTTGATTGACTTTTTCCGTTATAATGTACAATACATGACGGAACTATACAGCGAACAACCAGATTCTAACCCTGGTATGTGGAACCGCTTAGAGCACCGTCCATTAGAAGGTTTTATTTTTGCAATTACTCCATTTAACTTTACTTCTATTTGTGCTAACTTATGTGCAGCACCTGCTATGATGGGTAATGTTGTGGTTTGGAAACCTTCAGAGGCGCAAATTTATTCTGCAAAAGTAATCATGGATCTGTTCAAAGATGCTGGACTTCCTGATGGCGTTATCAATTTGGTATTAGCAGATGGACCTGAAACAGGAGATGTAATTTTTAATCATAAAGAATTTGCAGGCTTGCATTTTACAGGTTCTACAGGAGTCTTCCAAAACTTGTGGAGAACTATTGGTAATAATATTTCAAAATACAATACCTACCCTCGTATTGTTGGAGAAACAGGTGGCAAGGATTATGTTCTCGCACATCCTACTGCAAATGCCAATGAGGTAGCTACTGCACTGACTCGTGGTGCCTTCGAATATCAAGGTCAAAAATGTTCTGCGGCTTCTCGTGCATACATTCCTCAAAGTTTATGGCCAAGTATCAAAGAGAGTTTGGTTAAAGATTTAACTTCTATGAAAGTAGGTACAGTAGAAGACTTTTCTAATTTTATCAATGCTGTAATTAGTGAAACTTCTTTTGATAAATTAGCTGCTTATATAGATCGTGCCAATGCAGATGATAGTGTAGAAGTGGTTGCTGGAGGCACTTACGACAAGTCAGAAGGGTTCTTCATCGCCCCAACAGTTCTTAGAGTAGATGATCCTAAATATACAACCATGTGCGAGGAGTTATTTGGACCTGTCTTAACAATTTATGTCTACGAAGATGATAAATTTGAAGAGACAATGGATCTATTAGATGAGTCTTCTCCTTATGCACTTACAGGTGCTTTATTTGCTGTTGATCGTCAGATTATCGAAAAAGCAGCACACCGCCTACGTCATACAGCAGGTAACTTTTATATCAACGACAAACCAACAGGTGCTGTTGTTGGACAACAACCTTTCGGTGGTGGTCGTGCGTCTGGCACCAATGACAAAGCAGGTTCTATCTTAAACTTGTTGCGTTGGGTATCTCCTCGTACTATCAAAGAAACATTTGTTCCAGCTACAGATTATCGCTATTCATTTTTGGATGAAGCTTAAGCTTTTTTATTTTAAGCTTCTTTTTTAATAGCTCTTAAGAATAGTGTATCTAATGAACTAGGTACACTATTCTTTATTTAACCTTTATCCAATAGACAATAGTTCGTTGAAAAGCACATCCGTTTAATTATTAGCTTCATTTGATTTTAGGATTGATAATTAAACTAATTAACGAACCATTAAAAAATCACTTACACAATAGTATGAAAATAGCAATGATCGGCTATGGCAAAATGGGACGCACCATTGAGCGACTAGCCTCTAAGCAAGGACACGAAGTAGTTCTAAAAATTAATGCAGATAATTTAGATGCATTTACAACTAAAAATTTGCAACAAGCAGATGTTGCCATTGAGTTTTCGCAACCTGATGTAGCTTATGATAATATCATGACTTGCCTCAAAGCTGGTTTACCTGTCATCTCTGGAACAACAGCTTGGTTGGACAAATATGCAGACGTTAAGGACTGGTGTCTAGCCAATGAGGGTGCTTTCTTTTATGCTTCTAATTTTAGTGTTGGGGTCAATATATTTTTTGAGTTAAATAAACATTTAGCTAAAATAATGAGTAATCATTCTTCTTATCAAGTTAACATGGAAGAGATCCACCATACTCAAAAACTAGACGCACCTAGTGGAACAGCTGTAACCTTAGCCGAAGGAATCTTAGAAAAAATAGATACGTTACAAGGCTACCAATTACAAGAAGATAATCAGAAAATCAAAGATAATTGTATCCCCATTACCTCTAAACGTATTGGAGATACACCAGGCACACATATAATTCAATACCACTCTGCTATCGATGAATTGGAAATTAAACATACTGCCAAAGGTCGAGAAGGTTTTGCATCTGGTGCAATTATAGCAGCACATTGGTTAATTGGAAAGAAAGGTGTCTTTGGTATGAATGATTTATTAGAACTCCATTAAGTACTTGGGCAATTCTTCTCATTTAAGAATTTGTAAGAAGATAAAAAGCCCAAACTCAATGGAGTTTGGGCTTTTTTTTATGTTATGTCATCGTTTCTCATTAGAAGAGACGCTACTTTATTTATTAGAATACTTCTGCCCATGCTTTTGCAGATTTGAGTGTATCGTTTTCTTTAGAAGCCCAATTTTTCATCTTTTTCAACTCTGCTCTATAATCAAATGGGTCGCCACCAAAGAATCCGAAGAATCCACGTCCCAAACCAGACCAAAAATCAGTCTCCCAAGTTGCATCTGCTTCAGATAGAATTCCAAATTTTTCAAATTGTTCAATCATAGCATCTGCAATACGAATTTCTTTTTGAGGGAAACGGATTAACCACACCGAGTACAAATAACGGCTAGCGTTACGGTATGCTTTTTTCTTATTAACTGGCGGATAAGGTAAGTTGATATATTTTTTCAAGATATCCTTTTTCAAGCCAGACCATTTCAACTCTAAAATGACTACCTTTTTCTTGATCTCAGCTAATTTTTCTTCATCTACCATTTCAGCTTGCTCCAATGAACGTAGATTTTTTCCCAAAGCACTAGATTTCGCCTTCATAGCATTCAACAATCCAATAACGTCTTGGTATCTAGACGAAACACCATTAATATATAACTCATTCAATCCCGCTAATAATTCCTTTCCTTCAATTTGAATAATTCCTCGCTCACTTCCCCATTGAGGCAACACTCCTGGCAGTATTTCTTTAGTTAAATCTCCAACAAAATCTAAACCATCTGGCATAATTTTGTCGATTTGATCGTTTACAGCATCAAACTCGCCTAACAAGGCAGCACCTACTGCACTAACAATACTTCCAGCACCAGGAGCAAAAGAATCAATTGCTACACCAGCAACAGACAATAAACCATTGATAATTTTCTTTGCTAATGAGTTGGTTGCTTTGAAATAATCGTTGTGTTTCTTAACTGCTTGGTCATATTCTTCTTTAGCATCTCTAAAGGCAGCAGAAGCTTGCGAACCACGTTTGGCTGCATCTTGGAATTTAACCCCCACTTTTACTTTTGCATTATCCGCTTGGTCTTTCATATCCGATAAAATACCTTCAAAAGAAGAATCTTTTTTACGAATACCATATTTAGCCAAAACTTCTTCCATTTCTTTTTCAGAAACAGCATTAATTTCAGGTATACTAATTCTATTTTCGTCCTTTTCATACTTAGAAGAGTGATCAACCACACCTCCAGTACTCAATATAATTTTATCAATAGCTCCCAAGATAGTACGAACTTCAGCTTCTTTGTCAGGATCTCCTCCTGTCAATTTATTCATCAACCACGTTCTAGCCTTCTCACTATGCTCTTGAAGTTTCGTCTTTATCTTATCATCAATGGTTGTACCTTCTAGGATATCTTGGTCCGTATCAATAAAGTTTTTGAAGTCTTTAAGATTTTGATAAATCTCTGCCAAGTCACCATCTTTAATATTCTCAACAAAACCTGTAATCGCTTCTGTAAATTCGCTTAACTTACCCAACCATTGCTGTGCGTTTTGTAACTTCTCTTGCAAGCCTAATGCTTCTACTTTATCTGAAGCAGCTGCAATAAATTTATCGACTGATTTTTTAAGTCCTGTAATTTGAATCAAGATTTTATCATCAATCTTAGTTCCAGGAATTAAATCTGTTGTTCCACCTAACAACTCATTATATTTGGCTTCCAATCGATTGTACCAATCTGGAAGATTGTCACCATCCTCGTCTCCAATAACAGCACCTAACAAAGCTTCTAATTTGCCCAGTTTTTCTTCTCCCCTAGCCAAATAACCTTGCAAAGTCTCAACATTAGACTCGATTCCTTCATCTTCTATATATGCTGTAGCTATAAAACTTCTCGCTGCGGCAAATATTTTAGTTGCTTCAGCAACAACACCATCTTTTAAGTCTTTTGCTTTAGATGGTAAACTTAATGTAATCGTAACTACATCTTGTGCAATCTTAGCATAACGATCTACTTGGTTACTAATATTACGAGCAACCGCTAAGAATTTTTGTGTTTTTTGAATTAGATCTTTTACCTCATCTACCTCTTTAGCATAAACACCAGGAGCAAAAGATTCTGCATATTCAATAAAGTTTTGCGCATCTCGCAAAAATTGCTCGCCCTTCCCTAAATGCTCTCTGAAATTAGCTGTAATTTGGTGAAACTCGTAGTTCTCCCACAAAAATTTCAGGTTATCATACCTAAGTTGACTTTCTTCTTTTGCACCCGATTCATCATTTTTTTGCTTTTTTCGCACCGCTCTTCTTCCTCCTTCTCTTCGATCTGCTTTACGTTGTTCGCGCTTGTCTTTACGAGCTGCTTTGCGAGCCTCACGACGTGCTTTACGTTCTTCCTTCTTGCTTTTAGGTCTTTCTACAGGAGCTACTTTCTCTTCTGTTTTTTCAACAGGAGAAACAGCCAAACTAGCAATTTCATCTAATTCTACCATCGAAAGCGTCATATAAAAATCTTTCGCACTTTTAGCATTCGATAAGTATTGACTACGAGCAGGACTTTTTTTATCCAATTTTTCAAATTGTTTCAAAAAATGGAGCAAGTCTTTTTTTAAGGCTAAGAGTCCTTTTGCTGCTTCCGGTGATAACTTACTAGTTGACATAGTTTGTATTTTTATGATTCGTTCCGTTGATGGATGATAGTTATTTTTAATTATCTACAAAACTGCCTAAACAGCGTGGTTTTAGTTGGTTTTTGTAGACGAGACAATGTACAACAAAAAAAGTAAAAAAACAAGTCATTTTTACAAAAAACTCGATAATAAAGGTTTTATCTAAAATCATTTTGATAACAATTTTTTAATGCTTACCTTACTTAGTTTTGAAGCTGCTAGTTGTCAATTTTTAGATTAAAAACCCATAAAAATAACTCTTTTACCCACCAGCAAAAGGAGGCAATAAAGCAAGCTCATCTGTAGGCAAAATAATAGCTTTTTCTGTTACAATATTTTTATTCACAGCCACCTTAAATTCCTTTCCTTTCAAGGCTGGATAAATACTCAATAAAGTACTTTTCAACTCTTGCACCGTGCAATTTTCTTTTAATGTTACAATGGTTGCTTCCTTGTTCATCGCCTCTGCCAACAAACCAAAATATTTAATTTTTATATCCATCTCTCATTTCTTTTAAATCATTAGGTGTATTAATATTATTCAAACAGGGGATTAAAACCTTGGGGCAAGCAATCTCGTGCAAACTCATAGAAGCTAACAAAGAACGTAGTTTTAGCGTTTTTGCATCTAGTGCTTTTTTAAAAATAGACTTCGTTTTACTATTATATATAGCGGTCAAAGGTTGCCAATGTCCTTCTGTCGTTAAAATATTAGCATCACAAGGAACACTTTCATTGATCAAATGTTTCAAGACAGCTGTGTTTAATAAAGGAATATCACAACTTAAGACCAATAAATAAGGTGTTTCAACTATCTCCATAGCTGTATAAATACCTCCCACAGGTCCACAATCTTTCATTAAATCAGGATAAACTGGGACATTTAAAGAATTATATTGTAGCGTATTGGCAATAATAATTACTTGAGGAGTCACTTTTTTTACAACTTGAAGAATTCGTTCGATAAAGGTTTGATCATTCAAATCCAAAAAAGCTTTGTCTCTTCCCATTCGTCGGCTTGTCCCTCCTGCTAAGATAACTGTTGTTAATTCTTCTTTTGGAATCATTGTCGTTTGATTTCATGTATTTCAGAAGGGAGTACCCATCGTTTAATGCTAATCGTATCACCTACTTGAATAGGTTCTATAGTTATCTTGGAACAAGGTACTTCTCGTGTCTTTGTGCCAATTTGAAGTAGTAATCTCCTATTATCAATAGCCAAGACAAGACCTTTTTCTTCTATTTCATCTAATAAATTTTCTTCCTCGAAATAAGCTTTAGGATTATCATACAATAGAACACCTGTATCTGTAATTACTAATAATTTGTTCGCCAAATCAATTATTTCTAGAATATCATGGCTCACCATCAAAGTTGTTCTCTGATACTTTTGATGCAATTCCGCAATCAAGCCTTGCATATTTTGACGCAGAGAATAATCTAAGGCAGAAAGAGGTTCGTCTAATAATAAAATAGGCGACTCCACCACCAAAGCTCTAGCTAAGGCAACGCGCTGTTGTTGCCCTCCTGAAAGTTGCGTGGGTTTCTTATCTTTTAGAACCTCTAAATTCGTTTGTTTTAATAAAGCTTGAATTAAGTTGGAATTTGGGTTTGCGAAATGGAGGTTCTCCGAAATAGTCATATTGGGAAACAAAGCATAATCCTGAAAAACAAAACCCACTTTGCGTTTTTGAGGAGATAAATTGATCTTTTTTTCGTGATCAAACCATGGTACTCCATTAATCAACAAAAAACCTGCGTCAGCTTGACTCAAGCCTGCAATCATGCGTAACAAGGTTGTTTTACCAATTCCTGAGGGGCCATATATAGCGACAAAATCCCCAGTACTCAACTGCATTCGCACGCTAAGTTGCTGTTCTCCCTCTGTACGATATAGTTTTTTTTGTAAATCTAAATTTAACAACATGAGTTTATTTTAGAACTATGTTTTTGTACTCCATCGAGCATTAATAAAATAAGTCATTCCCAAAATGACAAAACTAGTTCCCAACAAAACTATTGCATAAAAATTGGCTTGAGCATAGTTTAAGGATTCTACTTCGTCATAAACAGCAATCGAAGCTACTAAAGTTTCTCCAGGAATCTTCCCACCAATCATCAAAACGACGCCAAATTCACCAATTGTATGCGCAAAACTCAGAACAATACCTGTTAGTAGAGCTGGTTTTATATTGGGTAATAATACATACCAAAGTACCGCCCCCCTACTCTTCCCCATTGTATAAGCTGCCTCGCTTAAAGAGGTAGGCAAATTCTGCAAACCTGCTTGTATCGGCTGTACCATAAAAGGCAAACTATATATAATCGAAGCAAACACCAAGCCTCCAAAGGAAAATAGCAATTGAACATCAAAAAGTTCGTATAAAAAACCACCCAAAAGACTGTTTTTGGAAAAAGCAATTAACAAATAAAAACCTAGAACGGTTGGGGGCAAAACTAGAGGCAAGCTTACAATTGCTTCTAACAAAAATTTATATCGAGCCGAACTAACTGCTAATTTTGCAGCAATTGGAATGCCAATTATTAACAAACAAAGTGTTGTAATAAAAGCTAATTGTAAAGACAGAAATAAAGGCGACCAGTTCATTTTTTTATTTATCGTTCTTTAACAAACTACTAACATAACCATACTCCTTAAAGATCTTTTGGGCTTCAGAAGATTGTAAAAAAGTGTAGAAATCGACTACTGCCTTAGCGTCTTTTCCTCTTTTTAGTAACAACATACTTTGAGCTAAAGTGGTATCTTCTAAGACCGTAAATTGCCCTTTTCCTTTTAGTTTTGGAGCCATAACTATAGATTTGGCAGTCAAACCTATTTCTACCGCTTGTGTATTGATATACTGATTTACTTGTCCAATACTCTCGCCTAAGATTAATTTATGTGCTAATGTTTTATATTGTTTCTTTTCTTTTAAATAAGCGATACTCAACTTTCCATAAGGAGCTGTTTTAGGATCTGCAATCGCTATTTTTTGAATTATAGGATCGGTCAAAATGCTTAGCCCATGCCCCAAATCATAAGTTCCCAAAGTCCATAAAACTAATTCACCATAAGCATAAATAACTGGAGGCACTGCTCCCAAGCCTTTTTCAAAAAGATAATTTGGATAGACCGTATCAGCTGAAATAAAGAGATCAATTGGTGCTCCATGTTCAATTTGAGCCGTTAGTTTTCCAGAAGAGCTAATCACAGGCTCGATTTGTACTGCTTTTTTAGCAGTATATACCTCTATTAATGCTTCCAAAACATATTGTGTAGAAGCTGCGGCAGCTATTCGTATAGTCTCTTTTTTTGAGGTACTGTTACAACTGCCCAATATTATGATTATAAAGAGCAACAATAGATTCCATGTATTCATTCTTTCAATACTTCGTGGAGAAATCATATTAGATTGATTATTAGTTTAATAATTTCAAGGTTTACAAATAACTAAATAGCTAATAATCAACCTAATATGAGATGGTTTTTATGTTTTTTGATAAAAAAACTAAAAATCCCACGAAGTATTATTCTTTGTAGTAATCTCATAAATTAAGGCAGTAAATGTACTTCCACCAAAGTGCCTGCTTCTGTATGCATTTGATCTTGTGGAATATAGATTAAAGCATCTGCATAAGCAAAAGAAAACAACATGGCAGAACTCTGTCCATCTAAAACTTCCACACCAGTATGGGTGAGTTTGGCTTTTAAGAAATGGGCTCGATTTCCTTTTTTAAGATAAGTTTTGGCTAAGGGCAAGTATACTTTTTTCAAAGAAAACTTAGGCAGCCCCATTGCTTTTTTCAAGGCGGTTAATACATATTGATAATAACAAGACAAAGCTGCTGCTGGATTCCCTGGCAAAGCAAAAACAATACTAGTTGTCGTTTTGCCCAAAAACATAGGTTTTCCAGGCTTTTGACGTACTTTATAAAACAACTGCTCTACCCCCAACTCTAACAGTGCTTTTCCAACAAAATCATAATCCCCTACCGAAATACCACCAGAAATAAGAACAAAATCTTGTTTTTCTAATTGTGCTTTCAATAAGTTTTTGGTCGCAGCATAATCATCTTTGACTCGCACAATTGTTGGCACATCAAAACCAGTCTTCTGCAAAGCATTCGCCAACATAATGCCATTACTTTCATATATTTGACCTCTCTCCAATACCTGCCCTGATGAAACCAACTCATCTCCTGTTACAACAACAGCAACACTAGGTTTTTGAAATACGGTTACTTCTGAAACACCGATTCCTGCTAAAAACCCAATAGCTGCGGGACTAAGTTCCGTGCCTTTCTTCAAAGCAATTTCTCCTTTCTTAATTTGCTCGCCCAATGGGCGAATATTTGCAGTAAGTTTGGGCATTTCTTCCACTATTAACAAAGTACCTTCTATCTTTGTTTTTTCTTGCATAATAACTGCATTCGCATCCGTTGGAACGGCTGCTCCTGTAAAAATTCGAACGGCATCCCCTATTTTCATAGAAGGATTTTCGGCACTCCCTGCTTGCACCTCGCCTACTAGTTTATATTCTAATGTTTCTGCTAGTTTTAAAGCATAACCATCCATCGCAGACTGGTCAAATGGAGGCATATAAATGGGAGACAAAATATCAGCACTTAAAACATAACCTAAAGCCCTCTTTAAGGGGATTTGAATCACCTTAGGTATAGAACTCAATTCTCTAACAATTAGTTTTGCCGCTTCTACATCTATCATATTAACAAGTATTTGGATCATCAAATTGAAATATCAGTATCGTCAATTTCGTCTAGTCTTTGAATTGGTTTTTCTTCAATTTTAGGAAGTATACCATTGTTTGAAAACTCATCTCTATGTCCATTTTTAACTAAATAACGTATAAAATCAGCATAATAGCCTGAAAGTTGGGTTCTTCTTAAATCTGAAATTTGAACTTCTCCTCCACCAACTAATGTAATTTTGAGTTTTGAAATCGTTTCTCCTTCATTTAGGTCTCCATTATAATCTGCTTTAAAAACCTTCTCTATCGTTGTTTTATCTTTATTTTTATAGGCAGTTAAGAATGTTTTCAAATCAAATGAATTGACTTTACTTTCATTCAATAATTGATCGAATGCTGTTTTGTGCTCCTCAGAATTTGTTAAGCTATAACTTATAATTCGCTCATAAGGTCCTAGAGATGGGTTTGTATGTTCTAATAGTATCGACTGAATCATTTTTTTAGTTTTTATTATTAAGTGCTGAATTGTTAATCCAGAGTTCAGTATGATGTAAGCCATTTTGAAAACATATTACATCATACTCTATTTAAGATAGAAATAGAGATTAGCCTTCGCTTCTTTCTAATTCTCGTATTATTCTCTGTACCTTTGCGCTACAAAATCAAGCAATTTTTTAGGCTCAGAAATAAAATGTTGATTGAAGGTAACAATTTTAGTATTTTTTACATAGAACCACATTAAAGTAGTCTAAATTAAAACCACAAAAATAATATTATGAAAAAATTTGCAAACGCATTCTTATTTGGTCTAGCTGTTATTGTCCTAGTAGCATCTTGTGGACCAGACACAAGCAAGAAAAAAGATTTCACCCTCAAAGATCCAACTCAAGTAAGAGCTGGAGGTGAAGTAGATGCAGTTAGTTCTACTACTATGACTATGAAGTTTGGTGACGAAGTCATTTCTCTAAATATGGATGATATTATCAATATTTCTGAAAAAATGAGTGCCGAAGATCAAGACGCTATGGACGTTATGAATGTCAACCAAAAGTTGATGGGGGCAGAAAAAGAAGCACAATTATTAGATGTAAATTTCTCTATGTCTGATGAGCCTATTGATAATGGTATGTTCATTTTTGGTATACAAACAGAAGATGCTAAGAAATTAACGTTAGAAATGCGTGATGAAGAAGGTTTTTCTTTGGTTGCAAACAATATGTTTGAAATCAATGAAGGACAAAACTACAAAGCAATCAATGTTTCTAGCCTAGAAAAAGGAACCTACAACTTCCGTATCAAAGATGATGCTGGTCGTGAGTTAAATCGTGAGATTAACATTGTAGAATAAATTTAGTGCATGACTTCAGATTTTGAGGTTATATTCCCAAAAAATGCTTTTCCTACAGGAAAAGCGTTTTTTTTGTTTCTTTTTTCTCCTTTCATGTTAAAAACTGTTAAGAATTTGCTTTTCATAATAAATTGAATGATTATTGAATTAATAAATTAAACGAACATTCAATTTATTTATTTAAAGCAAATTTCATGATTTATCAATTACTGCGTTTTCCACTCGTCGTTCTTTTCTTTTTCTTTTATAAGAGAATTTACGTAACTGGTAGACCAGAACTTCCATCTAAAGCACCAACAATTGTTGCCACCAACCATTCTACTGCTTTTATAGAACAAATCTTGATTGCAGGTTTACAAACACGTTCTATTTTCTTTTGGGCAAGAGGATCTGTTTTTGAAGAGAAATGGAGTTTACCAAAAGTCTTTCGTCAAGCGCATTTAATTCCAATTTGGCGACCACAAGAAGGCTTAAAAAAAATGCAGCAAAATCAACAGATCTTTAAAGATTCCAAAGAGATACTATTAGAAGGAAATTTATTTTTCATTGCCCCCGAAGGCAATTCAGTTCCAGAAAAACGACTACGTACATTCAAAACAGGAACAGCTAGATTGGCTTTGCTCTCTGCTGCTGAAAGCAACTTTGAGGAGGCTGTTTTTATTAGTCCTACAGGAGTAAATTATACTTACCATTGTGATTTTAGAAGCGAAGTCATAATTAATTTTGGTCCAGTCATTGATGTTAGAAAATACAAAAATTTGTATCATGAAAATCCTTCAGCAGCGGCAAGACAATTAACAGAAGACCTAAAAAAAGCAATTGTTAAAGAAGTCGTTGTTATTAATGCTAAAGAAGACGAACCTTTGGTAGAACAATTACATATTTTGATGCGCAATGAAAAGCAGCATTATAAAGATAGTATATACAGCACAAATCCGCATCGACTTCGCCTAGAACAAGAAGTTGCTAATATTTGCAATCAAATTACCAGCATAGAAAAAGAGGCCTTAAAAAAACAGGCTGACCCATATTTTAAAAAGATACAGAAAAATAATTTAACCGATCAAGCTATTGAACAAGAAGGGCAATTTTCATTGGGTAAAACTTGTTCTGCTCTCTTATTGGCTCCTCTTGCTTTGGTAGGATGGATTGGGAGCTTTATTCCTGTTCGTTCGGCTCGATACTTACGCAATAAGAATGTAGAAGATCCACAGTTTTGGGCAGCGATGGCGATTGTATTTAGTTTGTTGACTTGGGTGCTTTATAGTATTCCTCTTATTGCTTTGGGAAGCTATTTTTTAGGTTGGAAAGCATTTTTACTTCCTATTCTTTTGGTTGCTTTGCAATATATAGCCTACTTCCACCAAGAACAATTACAAGAAGTTCTAAATAATTATGAATATCGCCAATTACAAAAAAAAGAGCCCAAACTAGTGGCTTCTCTACAAAAAGAACGCAAAACTTTGGTGGCACGATATCTCCTGTTCGCGAAAAAAGAATTGATCTTCCCTCGAAATTAATTTGATCTTAATACAAGTAATACTCCGTGGATTTTTTAGTTTTTTAATAAAAAAAACATCCGCTCTGTTATAGAGTTTTGTAGGTATAATTTTATTGTAAAAAGAGGCATAAATTTGGGCATGATGGAGGTTGGTAAAGGCTTCTGCGAAGAATACGTCCGTG
>ENA-ORXM01003289-ORXM01003289.1-marine-metagenome-genome-assembly--contig:-NODE-3289-length-16440-cov-7.879056_pt1 | contig 16440 bp, 15 predicted proteins | sample MGYA00237867_ERZ511480 | MGnify/ENA primary metagenome ERZ511480 (study PRJEB26309, sample SAMN06266103) | marine metagenome | isolation source: Algal blade | place: United Kingdom:Sidmouth, United...
TCGATGTCGATCACGCAATTCGACCACAGCTGCGAGTGGTTGCCGACCCTCTTGATCTCGCCGTTGGCGATATGCCACACCGTGCCCTCGACATCGCGAACCCGAGTCGATCGCAGGGAGATGTCTTCGACAGTGCCGGTTACATCGCCGACTTCGATCACATCGCCCACGCCATATTGATCCTCGATCAGGATGAAGAGTCCGGCCAAGAAGTCGCCCACCATCGATTGGGCGCCGAAGCCAAGTGCGATACCGGCGATACCGGCACCCGCAATGAGCGGTGCCAGATTTATGTCGAGTTCGCCCAGAACCAGCATGAGTGCCACTGTCCAGATGACCACGGTCACCACGCTCTTCAGGACTGCCTCGATGGCTTCAGCCCGAGCGGGCGCGCGATCAGCGAGCGTGGGGTCGACGCCGGTCGTGGGTTCTGTTTGAATTCCGAGGCGACGCAACTGCGCCAGGCGCGGATTCTGGGGTGTGGTTCGGATGCGATCGCTCAACGACCCGATTGCCCGACGGGCCAGTCGATTCACGATCCAGGCGCCGATGATGATGACCAGAATCCGGAACGGTTTGTCGATCATCCATTCGGCGAGGCCAGCCAGAGTTTCGTTGTCGGTCCAATCGAGAACTCGGCTGCAGACGCGGCTGGTGTCCTCGACGCCACAAGCATCTTGAAGACCTTCGAGTTGTACTGCCATGGGTGAACCTGTGCTGCCTGTGCCGATATGAATGGGGGTGTTGCCTTGATCTCGGGCGGGACAGCACGCGACTTCGAAGCACCTGCATCGTAGTTCTGTTGGACCCGAACGAGGCGCAGCTTCACTGGTGTTGGGTACGATCTGTGCGTGCGCGCACAACGCCCCGCTGGCGATGCAATCCTGATAGCGCAATGCACCGTTGGACTCACGAACGCCGTCTGCAGAACGAGTCCTTCGCTCTCGCAAGGTAATTGAACGATGATTCAGTTGGACTCGTGAATGGTGCAGTCGGTAGCTTGGATGTATGGCTGACACCAGTGAATGGGGATCGGCGCGTTCGCCGGGCATCTCCTACCAAGAATTGCTCGACACCGACACGCACCCGGTACCCGACGTATTGCGCATCGACGCTCCGCGCTTCGAGGGTTCGCACGACTTCTCCAAAGATCGCTACACCACCCGTGAGTATCACGAAGCCGAAAAGCGTGATCTGTGGGCCAAGGTGTGGCAATACGCCTGCCGCGAAGACGAAATCCCCGAACCGGGCGACTACTACCTCTACGAGATAGCCGGCCAGAGCTACATCGTGATCCGCGCCGCCGAAGGTGACATTCGGGCCTATCCCAATGCGTGCCTGCACCGTGGGCGCCAACTCAAGGACTACGACGGTCACTGCTCCGAGATTCGCTGTCCCTTCCACGGCTTCGCCTGGACCATCGACGGTGATCTGCAAGACGTGCCATCGCAGTGGGACTTCCCCCAGGTCAAGGCCGAAGAGTTCAAACTGCCACAGGCCAAGACTGGTGTCTGGCAAGGATTCGTCTTCATCAACCCCGATGAGAATGCCGAACCGCTCATGGACTTCGTGGGCGACCTCGACGAACACATGCAGGTATGGAATCTCGAACGTCGCTACAAGCAAGCTCATGTGGCCAAGGTGATCCACGCCAACTGGAAGATCGCCCAAGAAGCCTTTTGCGAGGCGTATCACGTGAACGCCACCCACCCCCAGATTCTGTACTACCTGGGCGATACCAACAGCCAGGTCGATGTGTGGGACAACTTCTCGCGCGTGATCACACCCGGCGGCACACCCAGCCCGCACCTGATCGACGACATGCCCAGCCAGGAAGTCATGATGCGTTCCATGATGGACGTGCGTGAAGACCAGGATCTTCCGTTCACCGTCGACGAAGAGTCGTCGATGCGAGCCATCGGCGCAGCTGGTGCTCGTGAGCGCTGGCGAGCCGACGTGGGCGACGTGGTCGACGCCATGAGCGATGCCGAGATGATGGACAGCATCGACTACACCATGTTCCCCAACTTCCACCCCTGGGGTGCGTTCAATCGCATCGTGTATCGCTTCCGCCCCAACGGCGACGATCATCGCTCGTCGATCATGGAATGCATCTTCCTTGCGCCCTATGGGCCCGACGAAGACAAGCCGCCGCCGTGCGACGTGCATTGGCTCGAAGACCATGAGACCTTCACCGACGCCACCGAACTCGGCATGCTGGGCAAGGTCTTCAATCAGGATCTGTTCAACATGTCCAAGGTCCAGAAAGGCCTGGAGCAGACGCACAAACCGGGCGTGACCCTGAGCTTGTACCAAGAGAGCAAGGTGCGCTGGTTGCACAACAAGCTGACCGAATGGGTCGATGCCTGATGCTCGGAATCAAACACCCCTTCGGCGGTGCTCTCTATGAACAAGACGGCGAGGGCCACATCAAGGTGACCGAGGCCGACGGTGCCAAGTCCGGCATCTTCACGACCGAGGGGCAATACATCTCGGGCGAACTTCGCTGGTGCGATCCGCAGATGTGCGGCTGGGTCGGCGGGCCGATGATGGCCAATCACCGCCTCAGCGAAGCCACCCGCGACGACTGAATACGCAACGGTGCCTGGCACCGTTGCTTATGTGAGTAGTTCGTGGGCGGCGGTTCTGGCTTGGGCATAGATCTCTGGTGCGTCGACGGTGGTCATCTCGCCGCCGGCCACGACCCGTTGGCCTGCCACCCACACATCGGTCACATGATGGCGCCCACCGGCCCATACCAGGTTGTTGAACAGGTCGGCTTCGATACCGGTTGCGAACTCGGGGTGATCGAGATCGAGGCGCACGACGTCGGCCCACGCACCGGTTCGAAGCTCGCCCACGTCGCCGATACCGCCGGCAACAGCACCATCGCGTGTCGCCAGAGCAAAGGCGTCGACCGCAGTGAGAGCCCCGGGATCGTTGGCTGCGCCTCGGGCGAGTAACACGGCCAGACGCATGTCTTCCCAGAGGTTGAGATTGTCGTTCGACGCCGCACCATCGGTTCCCAGGCCAACCCTCACGCCGGCGTGGCGTAACGCGCTGATCCGGGCGAAGCCCGACCCGAGCTTGAGGTTCGACTGCGGACAGTGGATCACCGACGCACCGGCGTTCGCGAGCAGCTCCATGTCCTCGTCGCCGAGCCACACGCCATGGGCAGCAACCACCCGGCCGGCGAGCGCGCCGGTGTCGGCAAGAAGCTGGGTTGCGGTGCGATCGTGAGCGGCGATCACGTCGTTGCGTTCCGCTTCGGTCTCTTCGAGATGCACATGCACGATGATGTCGTTCTCGGCGGCACGCTCGGCGATGCGAGTCAACCGATCCGGGCCCAGGTCATAGACCGAGTGGGCGCCGTAGCCAACAGTGATGCGAGAGTCGGGATCATGGTGGAGCATGCGCACCTGCTCGATGGCATCGAGTCGCGCTTCCAACGCTGCCTCGTCGGGGACCACGACCGAGATCAGCCCGGCCATGATCTGCGCTCGAGCACCGGTGTTCTCGGCGGCCGCCACCAGTGCGCGTTCGAACAGGTACATCTCGGTGCTCGTGGTCACCCCCGCCAGCAGCTGCTCGCACATCGCCAAAGTGGCGCCGATCTCTGCGTGCTCGGCAGTCATCTTGGCTTCGCGCGGCCACACGGCTTCGGTGAGCCACGGCATCAGTGCCATGCCATCGCCGGCCGAGCGCAACAGCGTCATCGGTCCGTGCGCATGAGCGTTCACCAGACCCGGCATAAGCAACCCGCCGACTCGATGAACCTCGCCCGCCGCCTCACCCAGTTCGGACTCGGTGCCCACGCCCAGGATGCGACCGGCATCGTCGATATCGATGGCGCCCCCCGCAACAACGGCACCATCGCCTGCGCCCGGAATCAGATAATCGCCGACCAATCTCACGACGCGAACCCGTCGATGATCGCGCCCAACAAGCGCTCCAGCGGAGCAACGGTGCCCTCGAGTGTCTCCATGATCTCGGCCACAGTGAATTCCTGGTCACTCAAGCCAGCCGCCATGTTCACGATGACACCGATCGATGCGTACGGCAGACCGAGTTCGTTGGCCAGCACGACTTCGGGACAGCCCGTCATACCCACCAGGTCTGCGCCGGCGCGGCGCATCATGGCGATCTCCGCCTTGGTCTCGAACCGGGGGCCATTCGTGGCGCAGTAGGTACCGCCCGCAGTGATTGGTTGCCCCACAGCCGCCGCACTGTCGGTGATGAGCGCACGCAGAACAGCGTCATACGGGTCGCCCATTTCCGTGTGGGTCAGGTTGCCCGCGCGGTCGAAGTAGGTGTGGGCTCGCCCATTGGTGAAGTCGATGAAGTCGTCGATCACGACCATGTCACCGAGTTGCATGCCGGGCGCCATTCCGCCGCTGACGGCGGTGGCAACTATCGCCGTGGCGCCGGCGTCGCGCAACGCCCACACGTTGGCGCGATAGTTGATCACATGGGGCGGAACCGAGTGGTCGCTTCCGTGGCGGGGCAAGAACAGGACCTCGGCATCGCCGTTCCAATTCGCCCGAGTCAACGGTGCTGCCCCGTACGGTGTGTCGATAGTCATGACTTCGGGTTCGTGAAGCGAAGCCAGGTTGTAATAGCCACTTCCTGTGATCAGACCGAGCATGAGGTAAACCTACTTCGACTGGTCTGCGCGCCAGGGTTCAGGGACTGGTCCGAATGCGTGCTTCACGGTCACACTCAGCAAGAACCAACCCGCGAGCACAGTGCCCTTGATGGTGCCGCTGACCTTGGAGTCGCCAGATCCGCGAGCTTCCCATGTCACGGGGACCTCGACGATGCGAGCATGGCGGCGGGCGGCCTTGACCATCATTTCTGTCGGCCAGCCGAACGTCATCTCGCTCATGTCGAGTGCTTCGACCAGGTCGGCGCTGATCGCTCGGTACGGACCCAGGTCGGTCACATCTATGTCGTAGAGCCGGCGCATGATCGCTGCGGTCAGCCAGTTGCCGAACCGTTGATGCACGCCCATGGCACCCGCTTCGATGGTACCCAGGGTTCGCGATCCCAGCACGAGTTCTGCTCGGCCCGCAGCCAGCGGTTCGAGCAACCGATGGACTTCCGACGGAAGCGAACTCTGGTCGCCGTCGATATACACGATGATGTCGGCGCCCATCTCGTGCGCCTTGCTGGTGCCCGCTGCGCACGCGTACCCGTAACCCTGGCGAGGTTCGCTGATCACCGTCGCCCCGGCGGCGGTGGCGGTGATCGCGGTGTCATCGGTTGAGCCGTTGTCGACCACGATCACGTGAGTCACCGATTCGGCTTGCAACGCTTCGACCACGGCGGCGATGTTGCCGGCTTCGTTCAGCGCCGGGATCACCACGGCGGTCTGGTGGTCGGTCGCGCTCATAGGCTGCGCAGGAAGGAAGCAGTACGGGTACCGGGCGCAGACAAAATAGATGCCTGCAATCGGTCGAGGTCCTGGGGCGTGTCGACGTCGTGCCAGGTTGGTGCCAAGCTCACGCTCAGACCGAGCCCGTCTGCGATGGCCAACGTGTCAGCCAGAACCTGCGGTGTCGACATGGTCACGTCGGTCACCAGCCGCGACCAGCGCTGCTTCCAACCAATCAGGTAGTAGCCACCGTCGTCGCTGGGCCCAAACACCACGTCGGTGTCCGGCGCAACCAGCAGCGCAAACGCCTGGTCGAGATGGCCCGGCGGCAGGTCGGGGCTGTCGCTTCCGAGTGCAAAGACCTGGTCGAACCCTTGGTCCAGCAACGCCGACATGACCGAGTCGAGGCGATCGCCGAGCGCCTCACCGATCTGTTCGACCTGTGGCACCTCGGGCGCAATCGACTCGAAATAGTCTTCTGCGTCCGCCGAGTCGATGGCGATCACCGTCGTGCAATCTGCCCTGCTTGTCAGCGCCCGCAGGGTGTCGAGCAGGAAGCATTCGTACAGGTCAGCAGCTTGCTGCGGCGACAGCGCAGGCGTCAGCCGTGTCTTGGTTCTGCCCGCTGCTGGTCGCTTGGCCATAACGATGACGGCACGTCGAACGGCGGTGTCGTTCATCGGTCCACCGCGGGTTGGCGGGCCGAGATCTCTGCTGTCTCTGCCAGCACTGCTCGCTCGCGATCACGGCGCGCCTTGAAGAGCGCCAATGTGTGCGACAGCGTGGCGCCGGCGACGCTGAAGAGGCCGATACCGAAGATGGTGGCATAGATCAAGACGCCCCAATTCTCGTTGCGCCATGCCAGCGTGGCTGCGAACACGGCGTAGAGGCCCAAGGCGATCTCGAAGAACACGATGCGGTCGGGTGCAAGTTGATAGCGCTTGAGCGTCCAGCTGCTGCTTTCGGCCTGGTCCTGTTCGAGCCCGAACTTGGCGGTGCGTTCAAAGGCCGGATTACGTTGCGTGAAGATCTGCAGCGCGGCACGAGCCGTATTCACCATGAGCCCGGCTCCAAATGCGGTGATGGCAACGATCTGGGGTAGGTCGCGCCACCACGAACGACCGCCCTGGCGACTTCCCGTCACGAAGAACACAGTCGGCGCAATCGAGGTCATCGCAAAGACATAACCGATGCCGAAGATGGTGCTGAATTGCGGGTATTCCATGCTGGCGAGAACGACCAGCGGATAGATGAGCAGCAGCACCATGAGCAGCAACTGAATGAAGTACGCACCGAGATGCAGTGATGCCTGCACCCTCGTCATGATGGGTTCGCCCGATCGCCACACTCGCGGCAACAACCGAGCGGCACACTCGAGGGACCCTCGCGCCCACCGGTGTTGCTGGCGGCGGAAGCCCGTGAGCTGGGCTGGCACTTCGGCCGGCACCACCAGATCCTCGACGAACCGAGCAGTCCAGCCATTCAGGTGCGCCCGGTATGACAGGTCGAGGTCCTCGGTCAAGGTGTCGGCTTTCCAGCCACCGGCAGCCTCGATGGCTTCGGCCCGCCAGATGCCTGCGGTGCCGTTGAAGTTGAACCAGTAGCCAGCCTCACCCCGACCGGACTGCTCCACCAGAAAGTGCCCGTCGATCGCGAGGGCTTGGAGTCGGGTCAGCCAGGAGTAGTCGCGGTTCACATGACCCCAGCGCGCCTGTACGAACGCGACATCGGGCATGTCGAAGTGAGGCAGCGCTCGCCGCAGAAACTCTGGTTGGGGCACGAAGTCGGCATCGAAGATGGCCACGTACTCGCCCGTCGCGGTCTTCATTCCCTCGGCGAGAGCGCCGGCCTTGTAGCCAACTCGTTCGGCGCGCTGGATGTGTGAAATGGTCACGCCGGCGTCGGCCGCCCGGGCAACCGCATTGGCCACGATGATCGACGTTTCATCGGTGGAGTCATCGAGCACCTGAATCTCGAATCGATCCAGCGGATAGTCGAACTCGGCTACCGCATCGATGATGCGTTCGCTGACATAGAGCTCGTTGTATACCGGCAGCTGAATGGTCACGAGTGGCAGGGCGTGATCGGGAACGAGCGCCGGTGATGTGTCGTTGCGTTGGTGAATACCCCGGTGCCACACGCGCACGGAAAACACGATCAGGTTCAGGCCGAACACAAACAACAGCAGGCTGGTGATGACATACACCACTGCTGTCGTGATCAGGAGGAGGTCTTGGAGCACGCGAGTCTTTCGTTGCGGGTTTCGCCGGTGGTTACTGGCGCTGCTACCAGATCAAGGTGCCGGGAGATGCACCCTTGCGCTTGGCCAGATACTCATCGACCCCCAGCTTGCGACCGCCCCAGTCCAGGAAGATCGCAACCGCCGCTGCCGTCAAGATCACATAGGTCCAGATCCATTCTTCGCCCCCGTAGTAGGTCAGGAACAAGGAGCCGAAGAACCCAATGGCCGCCAGGCTGGCGGCTCGGGTGAACAGGCCCAGCGTGAGTCCCACCGCGATGAACAGTTCTACGAACATGATGACGAACCCGAAGAAGCCGGCGGCTTGCAACAAGGTGTTGTCGATGATCGAGTGCACGAAGCCCAGTGATGCGCCGTTGCCGCCCTCGTCGGGCGACTTGGACACCCAGTCGAAGAAACCGGCGAAGTTGTCGCCGCGGTAAAAGTCTTTGTCGATGTTGTCGAACCAGGTGAAGAGCGTGGTGAGCCCGAGCGCAACTCGCAGCATGGCCACACCGACCGAGCCCCGGTGCGAAGCAGAAGTAGTTTCCATGTCAGTTCCTTGTTGGGGCAGGCTTTTCGATTCAGAACAGAAACCCGGTCGGGTCAGCCGTTCTTCCCCTGCGTCGGTGCTAGTGGCGGCGAATGCAGGTCCTCACTCACGGTGGGGATTACGGCGTTGCGCTTCTGTCAAAGGCTGTCGCGTACTTCGAGTAGCGGCAAATCGGTGCGTTGCAGCTTGTTGAGTGCTTCGAAAGGAATGACCGCATCGAGTTCGTGCGCGGCGCTGGCCCACTGTTCGATCCACTCGCGATCGAGGCCGTCGACGTCGTCGACCATACGAATCGATTCCACGCCATAGTCGGCCTTGAGTTGCTTCATCTCAGCGGCCACGTTCTCGGGTGACCGTTGCCGCAAATCGGGTCCGTGAACCGAGTCCTGGCACCACTGGCATGAGTACGGACAGCCACGAGTGGTGGCGACGGTGATCGACGAGTAGCCGTTGTCGTTCTTCCACTGATCGAGGTAGCGGTCCATGTCGATCAGGTCGCGAGCCGGCAGCGGTAGCTCATCGAGGTTGTCGATCGGCGGGCGGGGTTGATTCACTCGGATACTGCCATCGAGGCGGTAGGCCACGCCTGGTTCGTCGGCCAGCTGGCTCGTGGTCAGCTGTTTCGCATCGACGAGATCCAACAGGCGGGCAATCGTCTGTTCGCCCTCGTGGTGCACCACCACGTCGACATTCGGATCTGCGAGATACGGCGCTGGATCCGCGGTCGGGTCGGGGCCGCCGATCACCACGGCGGCGCCGAACTCAGCGGCCATTGCCGCCAACCGCAATGCCGTCTCGCGAGACGTGATCAGCGCGGACAGGCCAACCACGTCGGGGCGGTGGGTCTGCAGGTGCGCCTGAAACGCCGACTCGCTTGGCTCGAAGGTGCCATCGAAGATCGTTACCTGGTGACCGTGCTCACGCACATAGCTGGCCAAGTACAGCAGACCCAGAGGAAAATATGGGCTCGACGCCGCGGCCTCATCGGCATTGTGCGCGAGAAACAACGGATGAGCGAGCGTGATGGCGGCCACAACCATCAACGTAGTGCGATACTGCGCATCTGTTGGTTCGCACCAAGTGTTGTTTCTCAGTCCTTTTCTCTGGCCTGGTTCTCACAGGTCTGCTGACGTCGTGCGGTGGCGCCCAGGACTCGGCGAGTCTCCTGGATACTTGGCTCGAGTCGGGCGGCCAGGTCGAAGAAGGCGACTATCGCGACCGGGTGCATGGCTCATGGGTGGCCACCATGGTCGCCAACCACTCAGGCCTTCCCATCGAAGGCATCTGGCTCGACGAACCCGGAACCGGCGACGTCGTTGATCTGGTGTTGCTCGATCAATGGTCGACCGACGACGACACCCACGTCGAATGGCTCGATCTGCACATCTTGGAGACCTACGGACTCGACCCGACCTACGCACAGATCCGCGACGAGTGGGTCGACCATCTGAACGGCGACATCTGGGTGGCGACGCGGCGCGCTCGGTACCTGATGGACGAGGGCGTACTGCCACCGGCGACGGGCAGCCTTCCGGGCAATCCCGAAGGGGCGTGGGCCATGGATGCCCAGCTCGAAACCGAGTTGTTCGGGCTCATAAATCCTGGGCAACCTGGTCGCGCTCGGCAACAGGCTCGCTTCTTTGCGCAGGTCACCAGCAGTGGGCCTGCCGTCGACGCCAGCGCGTTCTACGCCCACATGTATGCCGTGGCATTCGGTGAGTCCGATGTTGCCGAGATCATCGCCCATGCCCGGGCCGACGAACCCCCCGACTCGATCGTGGCTCCCATCGTGGACGCGGTGCTGAGGTGGCACGACGAGTCCCCCGACGACTGGAGGGTCACTCGCAAGCAGATCCGACTGGCGTACGACGACGATCCCGAATGGTGGGCCAGCCGGCTCAACTTCGCCACCACGATCATGGCCTTGCTCTATGGCGATGGGGACCTGCGAGCAACCATCGACATTGCAGGCCTCGCAGGCTGGGATGCCGACAACAACATGACAACGTCGGCCGGACTGATCGGCGCGATCGTGGGCTTCGATGCATTGCCAGAGCCGTTCGCTTCGGCCACCGACATCTACTTCAACGAGGACCTGAGCGGCGATCTGCCCCAGTTCGACTCCGTGAGCAACATTGCGACCCGCACCGCCGATCTCGGTCTGCTGTCGGTGGGCGCCGACGAGTAGCCATCGCAGCCGGCTGGTCTACCGGCAATTGTCCACCCGCCTGGCGCATGGACTTTTGGTTACTGTTCACTCGCTTGGCGCAGGGACATCAGCGGCTGCGAAACCATGGCGACTGCGACGAGAGCCAGCGTTGGATACCACTCGAGTCGGCGCACCCACTCTCGCTCCGCGAAGGCTTGCGGGTCTTCATAGGTGAGGTAGCTGAAGACGGCCAGAATGCCGAGTGTCAACCATGGCATCACCCGCAGCCAACCAACAGCGGCTTCGTCGGCGCCGGGCGCCAGGAACGGCACCAGACCGAGCAACAGCAGCAGATACCACGGGTGAAACACCGGCGTGAAGAGAACGTAGATCATCATGGGTACTGCAAGCAGGCGAAGCGCGCCCCGTATGTCGAGCGGGCGTTTCGCCGCCACGAACACGGCCACCATGAGTGCTCCCACGATGCCTATCACGACAAGGCTGGTCAACGCCGCTGGTTCGTTCCAGCCCTGGTCGTCCAGGCCCTGGCTGGCAATCCATCGTTCGAGCCAGTGGTAGATGCCGCTGTTGAATCGGAAGCTGTCGGTGTAGGCCCGGGCGGAACCGAAGACCCCGGTCCCGGTTGCTGGCTGGCGAAGCCCCGACCCGACAAATGCTGTCGCCACGGTGACCGGAATGAGCAATGCCACCGCCCACACCAGTCGTTGACGCCAGTTCCAGAGCCAGAGCAGCACCGGTATCAGCAACAGCGCCAAGGGCCGAGTCAGCGTGGCGGCAGCGATGAACAGCGGGCCTGCGTACACGAATACGGGTGAGGTTCGTGACCGGTCCAAGGTAAAGACGAGTCCCGCAGCCACCAAGGCGAGTATCACCGCATCGATATGTGCTCCGTGCGCAACCTCGACAATCACCAGCGGATTGAGCCAGTACAACAACACTCGACGATCGGGCAGGTCGGCCAGTCGAAGCAGCTTCGACAACATGGATACCGCCAGCACATCGAAGGCGATCATCATGAGCTGCATCGTCCAGGGCTCCGACGGCAACACGAACGCCACGGCGCCGAAAAGCCCATGGGCCGCCGGCAGGTAGGGCGACGCCAGCGAGGTGTTGTTGGCCAGTGACCGGGCGGGAATGTCGTAGGCATCACCCAACGGTGAGTCGATCGCAAAGCTGTAGGGGCTGACCCCCTCGGTGACCAGATGGCCTTCCCACAAGTAGCGATACACGTCGTCACTGAGCGTCGGCGTGGTCACCAGCATGAGGAGTCGTAGCGCCAGGCCGACAACGAGCAGCCACTTCCAGTTCATGTCGAGACCAGTAGCCGTCTGTATGCCCAACACAGCGACGTAGCCGACTGCAGCAACCAGGAACCAGGCAATCGTGCTGGTCACTGCGTCGGCCCGCAGTGTGTCGTTCGCCAGATCGACCCAGGCGATTCCGGCGAACCCCAGAATGAGCATGGCCGCCCCGCCGCGCACCCAGAACCGGCTACCCATGTGGGCTAGCCCTCGACGGTGGGGTCGGCCGGCGTAGCGCGATGAGGATGACCAGACCGCAAGCGATCTCTCGGCTCAGTTCGGCTGTCGGCCAACTCGACATGTCCGCAAACTACTTGGCTTGTCGCCGAACCCGACTGCGACTGGCGCTGGCCGATCTTCGGCTACACGGCGCGTCGCCTGGCCACCATCGTGGTCATGGTCGGCGGCGGCCGCACGAGTCCGCGGTGAAGCACGTTCTCGATCTCGAACCCGGCATCGTGCACCAAGTCGGCCAACTCGGTCGTGTCGAACAATCGGTAGCGCAGCACGTAGACCACACCGGTGTCGACGGTGAACCGTTCGGTCACGATCGACGACCGGGTGTCGAATCGGCGTATGACCTGGGTCGAGCCGAGTTGTTCGTGCTCGACCAGGGCCTCGATTGCTCGCTCGCGATCAGGTAGTTCGATGACCATCCGCCCGCCGGGGCGAAGCGCCTGCCGGGTCTGGCGAAGCAAGCCGACGTGAGACGCATCGTCGGGTGTCGCCGCAGCCTCTTGGCCGAACGTGGTGAACAGACAAAGGGCCAGGTCATAGCGGGCGACCTCGCGCATGTCCTGGGCAGCAAGACAGACGAAGTCGGCGAACTGATCGGCTGCAGCAGCACGGGCCCGGGCGGCATCGATCATGGTGGGCGACGGGTCGATACCGGTGACGTCGGCTCCGCGAGATGCCAGTTCGATGCAGTGGCGGCCGAACCCGCAGCCGACGTCGAGCACCCGACCCGACACCGAACCAACCAGACGTTCGACTTCGTCGATCTCCGTTGCGGTGCGCTCGGCGGTCAGCAGCGGATGGCTCAGGTACGGCGATCCATTGCTGAAGAAGCCAACGGGAGTGGCACGATCAGACATCGGCCAAGACTAGCGGCACCGACACCGGCGGTCGGTCGAGACCCACCCAACCCTGTTTGCTATGAGCCTCGGCGCGCATGATGTCTCCGGTCAGGCTCACCGAGCTCGGGTCGGCTACCTTGACGATCATCGAGAACACAGGGCACATAGACGCAGAACAATTCATGGCTGGGCTGCGCAAGCGCAACCCTCACGAACCCGAGTTCCATCAAGCGGTCGAAGAGGTTGTCAATTCGCTGGTGCCCTTCATTGCCGACAATCCCGAGTACGGGTCCGACGGCATCTTGGAACGAATGACCGAGCCCGACCGGATCATCATCTTCCGCGTGACCTGGGAAGACGACGACGGCAACATTCGCGCCAATCGTGCCTGGCGGGTGCAGTTCAATAACAGCATCGGCCCGTACAAGGGCGGCATGCGGTTGCACCCGAGCGTCACGCAGAGCGTGCTGAAGTTTCTCGGCTTCGAACAAACCTTCAAGAATGCGTTGACGACGCTGCCCATGGGTGGAGCCAAAGGCGGATCGAACTTCAACCCCAAGGGCAAGAGCGACCGCGAAGTCATGCGGTTCTGTCAGTCGCTCATGATCGAGCTGCACCGCCACATCGGCGAAGACACCGACGTGCCTGCGGGCGATATCGGCGTGGGCGGCCGAGAGATTTCCTACTTGTTTGGGCAGTACAAGCGGCTGTCGAATCGTTTCGTCGGCACCTTGACCGGCAAGGATCTGGCGTTTGGCGGATCACTCGTGCGCAACGAGGCCACGGGCTACGGCGCCGTCTACTTCATGGAAAATATGCTCGAGAATGTGGGCGAAAGCGTCGAGGACAAGACCGCACTGGTGTCGGGGTCCGGCAACGTGGCGCTGTACTGCATCGAGAAACTCACCGAACTCGGAGGCAAGGTCGTGACCGCGTCGGACTCTGACGGCTTCATCCACGATCCCGACGGCATCACACCCGAGAAGCTGGCCTGGCTCAAAGACCTGAAAGAGGTGCGGCGAGGTCGAATCAGCGAATACGCCGACCACTTCGGTTGCGACTTCTCCGAAGGACGACCTTGGCATGTGCCGGCCGACATCGCCTTCCCCTGCGCAACCCAGAACGAAGTCGACGCATCAGACGCGCAAGCCATGATCGACAATGGCGTGTCGGCGCTCGCCGAGGGCGCGAACATGCCGACCGAACTCGACGCAGTTCAGCTGTTGCAGTCCGCAGACGTGTTGTTCGCCCCCGGCAAGGCAGCGAACGCTGGCGGTGTTGCCGTTTCGGGCCTGGAGCAGAGCCAGAATGCGTTACGCATCTCGTGGGATCGCGAAGAAGTCGACAGCCGGCTTCAGGGAATCATGAGCGAGATCCACGCGACCTGCGTGGAACACGGAGCAAAGTCCGGCGGCCCGGTCGACTATGTGGCAGGCGCCAACATCGGCGGCTTCATCAAAGTCGCCGACGCCATGCTCGCCTACGGAGCGGTGTAGGGGGCCCTCGGTTCTCTTGAAGTCGCCTCGGGGTGACGGATGCTGCCCGCAAGAGACGGGAGCGGAAATTGATAATGCAATCAGGCAACAACGTCGGCACTTCAACGCGACGCCTGAACGGTGTGCGCTGACGCTAAACCTGATCTGTGAGCGCCAGAGCGCTCTAGGTGTGCGATGACGCTCACAGATCGTGATACGTCGGATCTAGATTCTGTATTTGTCGATGACATTCTGTTTTGTCAGACCGCATGCGAGATCAGCAGCGACCTGGGGCGTTGCAAACGACGTGCCTTGCCATGACGCGTAGCTTCCGTTCTTCTGGCCGGAACCAGGGCGCGAGACATTTACGTTCTCACCCTGAGCATAGGCAACCACTGTTGCCCCTTTGCCCGAAAACGTACTCATCGCTTTGCCGCCGTGCTCGACGCGGGATCCGACCGAGACGACGTTGTCGAGCTCGATATCGGGGTTTCCCTGTCGGGCGTAGGCAGCAGGCCACGACGGGACGTCGGCCATATCTGGAACCTCGCCATGGTTGCCAGCAGCAGCAGCAACCATCATGTTGCCGCGGTGCTTCAACCAGCGAAAGAGTGGATCAGCTTCGCCTGCCATGTTGGGGCATTGCAGCGTGCCGAACGAGAAGTTGAGTACGTCTGGATCTAGATCATCGACCCTTGCCAGGGTGCCCATTAGAGCGGCGAGATCAAAGCCGCGCACATTGAGTGCTTGGTTGAACATCGGTTGCTTCATCGCTCCTGCCGAATGGTCGATTCCCAGCAGCCTCGAAGTATCACCATCGGTCGACAGGAGTCGCCCAATGAGGTCAGAAATCGCAGGTCCGTGACCGTGCACTGCTTCTGAATACGGATACGGGTCATTGCCGCCCACCGAAACGGACTGGAAGCTGCCTTCAACGCTGCCCGTATCAACCGTCAGCACTCGCTTTGGGCCACTCGCTGGCACCGATAGCTGCTGAGGCAGCGGCCCAGGTCCTGCAAGCTCGGTTGGTTTCGTATCGGGATGAAAGACAAAGCTGCCCGATCGCGGAAAGTACATCAGGTTCGGGTACACGGCGTTGTTTGGCTGTTCGGCCATCGCCACCACCTCGGCGAGGGAAAGCCCAGGAACACGCCACAGCTGGATCTCAGCGACACCTTCGGACTGTGGGATCGTCGTTGTCGTGCCGCCTCCAGCATCCATGCGCTCTCGCAACTCCGACAGCTGAGGGTGATCTGGTTGCGAGAGATCGACAATAGCCATGCTGTCGAACGCAATGAGCGGCCACGCCTGGCCACCAGTCATGCATGCATGCACTCTGACCCGAGGACCGTTCTCGGGCCACGGGGCGCCGACAAGCTCGAACGAGTCCATCGCCTCGGCGAGTTTCGGCCAGCGGCGCCGGGCGACCATCTCTGCGCTAGCGCCCCGCTCATCGAGCGGCTCGCCCCGATGTCCCCGGTCGGCCGCGAGGCGCTTTGCGACCGCGTGTGCTTTGGCCTCTTGTGCCCGCGCCGCTTTCTGACCGGCGACGGCTCGTGCCTCTGCAGCAGTCGCTCGCGCCCGGCCCAGATCATTTTCGTTCATGGTGAATCCTTGTTGTCTGCTTGTAGTACCCATTGGAGAGTGATCGCGACGCAATCTGATACACGCTTTTTACAAAGCGGATTTCCCACAATTCCCAGATGGGACCGCCTGTCTTCTAGCATTCCAGTGTGAAACGGGCAAACGAGTCGCTTGCCGATCAGGCGCTCAAAGAGCCGTTGGCAACCCTACGAATCGCCCAAGAGCTTCTGGCGGCCGGTCATGCCAAAGACGAAGTCGAAACGCGCCGAGCAATCGGTGTCGCACATCGCCTGCTAGGCGACCTCTACCAAAGCGAGTCCGTGCTTGCCCACGCAATGTCGCTTTCGATGTCCGACAACGAGTGGGCATCGTGCGCGTTATCACTCGGTGCAACCTTGATTCTGCAGGGGCGAATCGACGAGGCGCTCGATCTGATGACGCAGTGCACCGAACGCACGACCGGCATAGCCCGAGCCCAAGCCCACTTTCAGTTGGGAACCGGGTTTGCCCGAGCAGGTCAGTTCGACGCGACGCTTGTGCACTACAAACGCGCCCTTCCGGTCATTCGACGTCATGGTCGCAAAGACTGGGAAGCCCATCTGCTTGCCAATCGCGGAACAGCTCACCAGTATCTCGGCAACTACCCGTCGTCACTGCGTGACTTAGAT
>ENA-ORXM01003290-ORXM01003290.1-marine-metagenome-genome-assembly--contig:-NODE-3290-length-16436-cov-17.461214_pt1 | contig 16436 bp, 7 predicted proteins | sample MGYA00237867_ERZ511480 | MGnify/ENA primary metagenome ERZ511480 (study PRJEB26309, sample SAMN06266103) | marine metagenome | isolation source: Algal blade | place: United Kingdom:Sidmouth, United...
AACTACATAAACCACAAAAACTACATAAACCACAAAAACTACATAAACCACAAAAACTACATAAACCACAAAAACTAAGTATGATAAAAACAAAAGAAGGCTACAAAAAATGGGCAAAAATCTACGATACCAACGATAATAAAACCCGTGATTTAGAGAAAAAAGTAGCACAAACTACTTTAAAACAACACTACCCACATATTATCGAATTAGGTTGTGGAACAGGCAAAAACACGGAATGGCTACTACATCAAACAGAAAACCTCTTAGCCGTTGATTTTTCCGAACCGATGTTGGATATAGCAAAACAAAAAATTCAAAGCGACAAAGTAACTTTCAAAACCGCAGACATCACGCAAACATGGGGTTTTGTCGAAAAGCCTGCAAATCTCATCACATGCAGCCTAATTTTAGAGCATATCGAAGCCCTCACGCCCGTTTTTGAACAAGTTTATCAACATCTCTTGCCACAAGGCCAGTTTTATCTCTGCGAATACCACCCATTCAAACAATATATGGGCAATCGAGCCAATTTTGAGATGGGGTCAATAATCATTGAATTAGAACGCTACATCCACCATGTATCAGAATACCTCCATGTCGCTCAAAATCAAGGCTTTAAATGCCTATCTCTTCAAGAACATTTTGATGATAATGATACCAAAAATATTCCCCGTTTACTCTCCCTACTTTTTGAAAAACCATAAAATGGGATGTAATGGGGCGAGTGACAGGTGACAAGTGGCAAATACTACGACATACACTAAGAACCAAGAACTACAGCACCAAGCACTAAGCAACTACGGCATCAATAAATAGGGCATTTTGTCATATAAATAGGATTTTGTAAGGATAATTGGGCAGAAAGACCTTACAAATAAAGAAAACTTTTATTTTTGTATCGAAAAATTGATTTTTGACCAAATCTCAAAGCTCCTAACACAACAAAATTAGGCAGAAGAATACCATTACATGGCAGAATTTCAGCATACAATACAAGCAACTATTCAATTGAGTGGGGTAGGGCTTCATACAGGCCTTCCTGCCAATCTCATCATAGAACCAGCTCCCACAAATCATGGCATACGGTTTCAGCGCATAGATTTGGAAGGTGAACCCATTGTTCGGGCAGATGTCAAAAATGTGTGTAATACAGAAAGATGCACCGTTTTAGAAGAAAATAATGCCCGTATTCATACAGGAGAACACCTTTTAGCTGCCTTAACAGGTTGTGGCGTTGATAATGCTTTAATCAAGATAGACAATGTAGAAGTCCCTATTTTAGACGGAAGCTCTATCCAATTCGTTGAAGCTATTAAAAGAGTAGGCGTTGAACCACAAGAAGCAGAGCGCATTTACTTTCCCTTAAAGGAGGTTATTCGTTTTTATGATGAAGAAAAAAGGGTAGAAATGGTCGCAGTACCCGCAGAAAGCTATCAATTTGCCACCGTTATTAGCTTCGATTCCAACGTTTTAAATACCCAACACGCAGAGTTAAACAATTTAGAGGATTTTGCCGAAGAAATAGCCCCTTCTCGTACCTTTTGCTTTCTACATGAAGTGGAGGCATTGGTCGATAACAATCTCATCAAAGGTGGTAGTTTAGACAACGCCATTGTATTTGCAGATTCTCCCCTCCAAAACCAGCAACAACAACGCCTTGCAGAGTTTTTTGAAATGCCTGATATACAAGTAGAAGAAGGCATTTTGAACAATGTAGTTTTGCGTTTTCCCAACGAACCAGCTCGACATAAGCTTTTAGATGTAGTTGGAGATATGACATTATTAGGGATGCGGCTCCATGCAAAAATCTACAGTACTCGTCCAGGTCATGCGACCAATGTAGCCTTTGTAAAACAACTAAAAGAACACATAAAAGCCAACAGATATCTACTCAAAATACCTCAATTCGATATATACAAAGAACCAGTTTATGACATAAAAGGCATCATTCAGAATTTGCCACATCGTTATCCCTTTTTACTTATTGACAAGATTATTGAAATGGATGAAGAGGGAATTGTGGGCATCAAAATGGTGACCATCAACGAACCTTTTTTTGTAGGACATTTTCCTGGAGAACCTGTAATGCCTGGCGTCTTACAATTAGAAGCTATGGCACAGACTGGGGGGATTTTGGTACTCAATACCGTAGATGATCCAGAAAATTATTTAACCTATCTTTTGAAAATTGATAAGGTAAAATTCCGTCAGGTCGTTCAACCAGGAGATGTCCTTATTTTAAATCTAAAATTATTGAGTCCTATCAGAAGAGGATTGTGTGAAATGAGAGGGGAAGCCTATGTCAATAATAAATTAGTAACTGAGGCAGAAATGACTGCCAAAATAGTTAAAAGAACGTAATAAATCATTTATAAAAAGCCGTCAAGCAACGCAGCTATGTATTTTGCCGTCCAATAAAGTGATGTGCAGTACGTTGTTAATATATGTTAAACAACAAAAAGCAAAAAATACCAAATACCTAGCTAATAGTATATCAAAACCCTCAAAGTTTTATATGCTCTAAAGACATAGCCCGAAAAAATTATGATCTCAAACGAATCTAACACCATATACATACATCCTGAAGCTAAAATAGGAAAGAATGTCATTATTCGCCCTTTTTGTTACATAGATAAGGATGTTGTCATCGGCAATAATTGCGAGATAGGACCCCAAGCAACCATTTTAAGTGGTGCAAGGATCGGAAATCATTGTAAAATTTTTCCTGGAGCAGTTATTTCAGCAGTTCCCCAAGACCTGAAATTTAGCGGTGAATATACAACTGTTGAAATAGGAGACTATACAACAATACGAGAGTATGTAACCATCAATAGAGGTACAAAATTTAACAATAAAACAGTCGTAGGCAGCAATTGCCTTATCATGGCTTATTGTCATATTGCCCATGATTGCATTGTTGGTAATCACTGTATTATGGCGAATTGCGTCAATCTCGCAGGTCATGTTATCATCGAAGATAATGTAACTTTAGAAGGCTTGGTGGCTGTACAGCAATTTGTGCGTATTGGCACACAATCCTTTATTACAGGAGGATCATTGGTGCGTAAAAATGTACCACCTTATGTCAAAGCTGCCAGAGAGCCACTTTCTTATGTAGGCATCAATACCATTGGTTTACAGCGAAAAGGTTATGACATTGAAACCATCCAACACATCGAAGACATTTATCGTTGGTTATTTGTCAAAGGTTACAATACTTCTAATGCGCTTAAATTGATAGAAGACCATATTCCTGATACCAAATACAAAGAATATATCGTCAATTTTGTGCGTACATCCAATAAAGGCATAATGCGTGGAGTCAGTGGAGGTACAACTTGATGCCATTGGCAAACGATATGGTTATGAATGGATTTTTCAGAACCTAACGTATCGTTTTGATGCAAGTAAACGCTACGCCTTGACAGGACACAATGGTTCTGGAAAATCGACTTTATTACAGATTTTAGCGGGCAATTTTGCGCCCTCAAAAGGAACAGTACAATACACTTTCCAATCTCAAAATATTGATGAAGATAATCTCTTTAAGTATGTGAGTTTGGCCGCACCTTATTTGGAATTAATTGAAGAATTTAATTTAGAAGAAGTTCTCAAATTTCATTTTAAATTCAAAAAACCCATCCAAGCATTTACGCCTAAACAAATCATTGAAATCTTAGATTTAAAAGCTGCTGCCAAAAAAAATATTTATCAATATTCGTCAGGAATGAAGCAACGGGTAAAATTAGGCTTGGCCATTTTATCAGACTGTCCCTTAGTTTTATTAGACGAACCCGCCACAAATTTAGACACTACAGGTATACAATGGTACAAAGATTTAATCCAAACCTACCATCAAAATCGTTTATTCATCACCGCCTCCAATCGAGTGGATGCCTATGATTTTTGTGATGAAGAATTAGATGTCGTACAGTTCAAAGAGACCTAAATGCAGTTTTGTTTAAATTCTAAATCTTAATTTCTAAATTCTAATTTTTTAGGAGAGAACGGTGGATTGCTTCGTCGTGACGCATGGTCTCGCTATCCGTTCTTATGGTGGCTTTCGCACAAAGATGTAAGGCATCTTCAAGATGCCTTACATCTACCGCCAGCCCGCCACCATACCACTACTATCGAGTCTATTTTGGATGGTTGGAACGTTTATGTGGACTATTCATTTTTATCAAAAGTCTTATTTGAAAATAGAAAAAGTGTATTTCATGCAAAGGTCGCAGAGGTTTCTGTGCCGTCTTTGTCTTTCACTAAAATAGTGCCACTTACTAATAAAGGGCCACAGTTTTTTACCTCTACATTTACGGTAGGATTTTTTTCTGTTTCTTCGATTTTAGTCATGATATTTTTGTTTTTATGATGAAAATAATATTTGTTTTTGATAGCGGTAGCGACCTTTTAACATAGACCTGATAGTAGCGGAATGGCAAGTAGTTTATGTGGTTTTTGTAGTTTAAGTAGTTTATGTGGTTGTAGTGTTTACAAAGATTGATTTACTTGCCATATTAGCGGATAGCAGGCCTTTCCTTTACGACGAAGCACTTGGCCGCTCTCTCCTAAAAAAAATTATAATGGAATGTTTCCGTGTTTTTTTCTGGGTAGATTTTGTACTTTGTTTTCCAGCATTTTGAAACCGTTGATAAGTTTGATTCTGGTTTCTGCTGGGTGAATGACTTTGTCGATGAATCCTCGTTCTGCTGCTCGGTATGGATTGGCGAATTTTTCTTTGTATTCGTCTACTTTTTCTTGGAGTTTTGCTTCTGAATCGTCTGCTGCGGCAATTTCTCTTTTGAAGATAATTTCGGATGCGCCTTTTGCGCCCATCACGGCAATTTCGGCAGAGGGCCAAGCAAAATTTAAGTCTGCGCCAATGTGTTTTGAGTTCATCACATCGTATGCGCCACCATAGGCTTTTCGGGTGATGACGGTTACTTTGGGAACGGTGGCTTCACAAAATGCATAGAGTAATTTTGCGCCATTGGCAATGATTCCATTCCATTCTTGGTCGGTGCCTGGTAGGAAGCCTGGAACGTCTACAAAGACCAATAAGGGAATGTTGAAAGCATCGCAAAAACGAACGAATCTTGCGCCTTTTTTGGAGGAATTGATGTCTAAAACGCCTGCTAACATGGCAGGCTGGTTGGCAACAATACCGACGCTTCTTCCTGCGATTCGGACAAAACCAACAACGATGTTTTCTGCATAATCTTTGTGAACTTCTAAGAAAGAATCCGCATCTGCAACGCCTTTGATGACTTCTCGCATGTCGTAGGGTTGGTTCGGGTTTTCTGGAATGATGTTCATTAAAGCCTCTCGTTTTTCGTCGTCTTTGAGTTGATAGGGGAGGGAATGGGCTTTTTCTTCGCAGTTTTGAGGAATGAAGGAAAATAACTTTTTGAATTGGTTGAGACAATCGACTTCGTTGGTGCAAGCAAAGTGGGTGACACCTGATTTGGAAGCATGGGTATTCGCTCCGCCTAATTCTTCGGAAGTTACTTCTTCATGGGTGACAGTTTTGACAACATTGGGACCTGTTACAAACATATAAGAGGTGTTTTCGACCATAAAAACGAAGTCGGTAATGGCAGGGGAATAGACTGCTCCACCTGCACAGGGTCCCATAACTAGGGAAAGTTGTGGAATGACGCCAGAGGCAAGGGTATTTCGATAAAAAATATCGGCATATCCGCCTAAAGAAACAACGCCTTCTTGGATTCTTGCACCGCCAGAGTCGTTTAAGCCGATGACCGGTGCGCCATTTTGCATGGCTAAGTCCATGATTTTACAGATTTTTTCTGCGTGTGTCTCCGAAAGTGAGCCACCAAATACAGTGAAATCTTGTGAAAATACGTAAACTAAGCGACCTTCAATCGTGCCAAAGCCTGTAACAACGCCATCTCCATAGAATTTTTGCTTGTCTAATCCAAAATCGGTGGAACGATGTTGGACGAGCATGCCAATTTCTTCAAAGGAGTTGGGATCTAAGAGAATTTCGAGTCTTTCTCTTGCGGTAAGCTTGTTTTTTTTGTGTTGCTTATCAATTCTGACTTGTCCACCGCCTAAACGGGCAAGTGCTTTCTTTTCTTCTAATTTATCTAGTTTTTTCTGCATTTTTGTATTACTGTGATAGTTGATACTGTAAAGATAAAATCTTTTGTTGAAAAGTTGGAATTTACCTATTGTACAATGCATTTTAATACAAAAAAGGGATATAGCCAAGCGACTATACCCCTTGCTTAAAAATTACCCATTGTTATTACTGTGTCAAGTTATTTTGCTCAACTTTGATGAAAAAGTATGCAATTAAATAACCTTTGCCATACCACGTAATTTAATAGCCTTAATCATCGAAAGTTGAGTTTTAAGGTATCTTGTTGATATAAAAATTAGGAGCGAATGGTCTGTCTTTCATTGTGACGGAAAGTCCTGCTATCCATTCTTATCGTTTTGCCATGCTGCACACATGGCCAAGCAACCACAAGGGCTTGCCCCTACAAAAAACGATACCATTTCTATCAGGGCTATTTGGGATGGACAGAACGCTTCTCCTAAGGTATTATTAATATATGATGAATGATTCTACTTTGGTGTGATTTTGTGCATTCCATTGGAGGAAATAAGCTCCTTTGGGTTGTGTACTTAAATCTACTAAAATAGAACCATCTGTATTATTTGCAGGCACATCGATTTGTTTTATCAATTGTCCTGTAACGTTGTATATGTTGAGTGTTTGTGCTTTGTCCCAATTTTCTAAGACATTTACGGCAAATACACCGTTGCTTGGGTTTGGATATAGTTCAACACTCCAGTTTTCAATTTCTGATTCATCTATACGTTCTGCAATTGCAGGCATTGACCCGTCTCTATCGTCTCTAACGTTTTGTTCTGTGATTGGCTTGAAACCTTCTTCGCCTTCTTCCTCTCCACATTCCGTACTAACTTGTACAAAGTATTGGACGGTATCACAGATGCCTGCAACATTACAACCAACAACGGTGATGGTATCTTTTAAATCAGGGAATAACTCGAAAGAAGGAACTGGAATGTATCTGAAGCATTGGTCTTCGACTTGTGAAACAGAACAAATGGTGAAGAAAGAGGTGATACTTGTGATGCTATAGTTTGGATCAATATTGTATGAACCATCGAATAAACAAAATTCTGGACATAAGACCTGATGGGTTAAAGGCTTGGCGCATTCTTCGATAGGTTCGTTGTCACAAGCTGGCGGATAGACCGTTACTGTGACATTGACCGTACTAGAAACGGTTCCACAATTAGTTTCAATACATGCATCGTAAGTAAATTGAGCGTCGCCTACAAAATCTATCGCAGGCATAAAGAGCAATACTCCGTTATCTTCAACCACTGTTCCATTTTCAGATGTTCCTACACCACAAATATAAGCCCCGTCTGCATCGTTGGCTAAAACATCAAGGGTAATTTGCTGACTATAAGTCTCTGCGAAGTCAGGTGTACCAATGATGCCATTGTAGGTAGGTCCATCTACAAAAACACTAACATTTGCTTCAGTTGAATTTCCGTAAAAATCACATACTGTATAGGTAAATACAGCATTTCCTGCATATCCATTGGCAGGTGTGTATAAAATTCCTGCATTGGTGATGTCTGCTGTTCCTAAAGCTGGATCAATATTGACACCACAAATTTCTAATAAATATCCTTCGTCATTTGCCAATACGTCTATTTCTACACTTTCACAATCCGTATTTGCCATATCATCTTCTGCAATGATTTCTGCATCACAATTTTCAGAAATGAAAGCGGTAATATAAACCGTATCACAAACAGTAAAATCGTAAGTACAAGCGATGACTGTTAATAAATCTTGTTCTACAAGTTCCATTCCTGGTAATGGAATATATTGGAAACACTCTTCTGTTTCGTACGTAAGGCTACAATCAAACGTTGAGTGAAGTTCAGCCAATAAGTAGTTACCAGATTCTAAGTTACAGAAAGTAGGGCAGATCAAAATAGGTGTAATTGGTCCTGTACAAATATCATAATCCCCACAAACAACATTGCAAGAGAAGCTTTCTGTAAAGCTTGATTCTTGACAAGCATCTGGAGCGAAAATACTTGGGAAAGCAACCGTAAAAGTAACTTCTCCTGCTGAACCTTCAGGTGCTGCATAATTTGCGCCTGTTCCAATATTTCCTAAGTTGTCTTCCCAATTAATTGTGAAGTTCTCACAAACATCTTGTACCTCAACGCTACAGTCAGTAGCTACTGTTGTATAAGTAATTGCAGGGAAAATAAGTGTTTCGTTGGTAAATGCGCCCAATGTGTCACAGTCCGTATTGGCAGGAAGGTAAACAGCGTGGAATTTAGCAGCTTCTCCTTCACATAAATCTGTAGTTAAAACTACATTGTCAGGATTTTCTACAATCATACTATTGTTGTCATACCAAATTAAAGTACCACCATCATCATTGATAACGTCTACACTCAAACTAACAGATTCGCCCGCACAAACAGCCGTTGGATTACATACAGGATTGATTAATTGTGTACAAGTTGTCATCATAGGACAATCGTATGCAATTGCTTCTGTTGTTGTTTGTTGGCACTCAATAGGTGCGGCAGTTGCAGCAGGATTAGAGATGGTAAATTCGACACTACCACTTTCGCCTTCATTGGCAGTATAGATTGCACCATTTCCTGTTGTGCCATTTGCAGTCCAAGAAATTTCAAAGTTTTGACAGTAGTTGATGATTTCTACAGAACAATCATTTTCAATAACATCAAAAGAAAGTGCAGGATAAATATCAAAAACTATTCTTGCCTCTACAGTGATGGCACAACCACCTTCATCGAAACTTGGATAAAAAGCTTGATACACAATAATTCCGTTTTCACAAGTAGTTTCTACCAATACATTGGTTGGGTCAGCGACTATTGTTCCAGCATTTACATCTTGCCATGTTAAAGACTCATTATTATCGGTGATGTATGAATTTAAATCTACGCTTGTTCCAGAACAAACAAAGACATCATATGTCTGCCATGTTAGTATTGGGAAATAATTAGGATTTTCTGTATGGATACATCCACAAGTTGTCACATCATAACTATCAATGGTACAAGGTAAACCATCATCGCAGTTTGCGCTTCCTTCATCAATAGGCGTATTTTCACAAGCACAAGTAGTGTAGTTGTAAGTATCATTGGTACAATCTAAGCCGTCATCACAAGAATTTGCTAAGTCAGTGATAGGCGTATTTTCACAAGCACAAGTTGCATAATCGTAAGTATCTGTTGTGCAATCTAATCCGTCATCACAAGAAGTGGCTAAGTCAGTGATAGGTGTATTAGAACATTCACAAGTTTCTTCGTTTAAAATATCTGTTGTACAATCTAAGCCATCATCACAGTTTACACCCTCGCAAGAAATAGAACAATTATAAGGAATACTTGCCGTAGAAATTTGGCAGTAGAAAGGAATACCCATTGTTGTTGTTTCAGGATTGTAGATAGTAAATTCAACCAATCCAGTTTCGCCTTCATCAGCCGTGAAAAGTGGTCCATTTCCAGGTTTGTTTTCACTTGTAATCCAGTTGATCCAGAAGTAATCACAATGTCCAACGATTTCGATGGTACAATCCTCATTATTTTCTACAATATCATAAGCAATGGCAGGATAAATATGCACATAGACCGTTGCTTCGATGATGATAGGACAACCATCAATCACATCGTTATAAAATGCTTGATAAGTAGCGATACGGCTTTCACAAGCTGTTTCTGTTTCTAAAAGAATATTAGAAGGATTATCAATATCGACAATTGTATTTCCATTGACGACTTCTTCCCATATAAGTGGTGTTGTAACATACGTAAAATAATTATTTAAATCTAAGTAGTCACCAGAACAAGCATATACATCTTCAATCACCCAATCAATGCCTAATTCATAATTAGGGTCTTCTATGTTCGTACAAGTACAATTTGTGTAATCGTAAGCATCTAACGTACAATCTAAACCATCATCACAAGCTGCTGCAAAAGTGGCAACAGGCAAATTAACACAACCACAAGTATTCTCATCAAAATAATCTTCTGTACATTCTAAACCATCATCACAACTTTGCGTTCCTGAACCTGTTGTTTCATTTGTACATGTACAAGTGGTATAATCGAAAGTATCTGTTGTACAATCTAAACCATCATCACAAGAAGCAGCAGCCGAAGCGATAGGCGTGAAAACACATTCACAAGCCGCAGCATCAAAACTGTCTTCCGTACAATCTAAGTTGTCATTACAAGTCGTTGTTTCTGTACCGATACTTGCAGAAGCAATACATTGTGCATTGTCTGATACTGTAATTTCAATCGTTGAAGTAGCGATGTTGTTAATGATAAATGGAGAAGGTACAGGATTGAAAGTAACACCTCCATCCAAACTAAATAAGTAAGGAGGATTTCCACCCATAATGTCTACACTTAAATTTTTCGTGCCATCTGCATTACAAGATAAATCGTGTGTAATATCTATTGGTGTCGCAATCGTAATATTTTTTCCAACAGAACATGCGCCTGCATCCGTCAAAAATAATTCATAGCCTGCACCATCCGCAGGAACAGAAAAACTAAAGTTATTGATTGTTCCTGTATTTGTGATAGGCATTGCCGTTCCTGCATCGTCCGTTACCGTCAACGTATAGCTTTCATCAAATCCACCAACCGCTTTTACATCTACCGTTCTATTGCCGTCATCATCAGTACAGCTGACATCACAACTGATAGCAACTTGTGCATTGTAGGTGGTAAGGTCAAAGATACGAGTACCATTGTCATCCCCTTCTCCTGGATTATCTACTTCACCAACTAATTGAACAGTAGAACATAAGTCGCCACCACTGAAATAAGTATTGATGTCAAAAGTGTATATTTGAGAAATGGGTGTAGAACTATCCGTAATAAAACCCACTCCATCAGGTTTGATGGCAATACCATTGCCATTAGAAATGCCTGGATCACAAATAAAAGTAGCCACCCAATTGCCATTAGGATCTTGAGAAACAATGTACAAACCATTTTCTGAAATTGACCAAAGATTACCGTCAATATCAAATGCCAAATCACCATAGTTACCTAAAGTATCTCCACCAATCGTTAAATTGGTAGAATTGACAAATCCATTGGTTACGTTGGTTGGGTCAATAAAATAAAGTGTTTGATTACCACCTTGAATGGCGTAGATATTGCCATTGTCATCTACTGTAAGGCGTACAAAGTTGATGGCATCTGCATCTACAGGCGCATCAATATCACCAATATATGTATCAACACCTGTTGTTAAACTAAAACAATGAAATTCGTGGTTGTCATCTAATAAGGTGATGTAGTAAAGAGAATCACTGGTTGGAACGACACCAATAGCAGCCGAGCCATCAATATCTAATTCATTGATGCTTGAAAAAGGAATGCCTTCTTCATAAGCTTCCGTAAAACTTAGTGCGTACAATCCACCACCATAAGTCATACCATATAGCACATCTTTTTTACAAAGTGCCTCTTCTGGATTTTTGCAAAAAGAAATACTTTCTATCCCTCCTGTGGTTGCAGAAGCATAGGTATTTCCAACAAAATGGTTAAAGTCAAAATTTTGTGCATCATCGGCATTTGCGCCATTGATACAAACTCCTAAAACACCAATGACAGAACTCCAATTGAGAGAGTCTTGGCTGGCGCCATCTAATATATAGATTAAGTCATCAGTACCAGAAGTGAGTTCATAATTTGTGCCATTCCAAGTGTAAGAAGCAATCAAGTCTGTACCCGTAGGACAGTCATTGGCGGCGAAATTTTGGGTAGGACAAAAGCAGCTTACTACCAATAGCAGAGATAGCAGTAGCTTACAATAGGACACAGGTTGCCTATTGCTAAAAATCGTAAATGTTAGCTCCATAGTTGTTTATATATAATTAGTATGTTAGTTGTGTGCTTGGACTTATCATATATAAATGATACGATAATCTTGTATTGGTCAGGATACAAAGACTATACAGAATATCATTGTATAAGTAAGTATTACTTATTGGAAAGAAGGCTATATTGTTTTATAATTTTATGGAATAGTCTTGCAAAAAACACAAGTACTATGATAAGGTGAGCAAGTTGACCTATAGAGATGTTATATCTTTTCTTAGAAAAGATGTTGAAGGGGCAATTCGCTCGGAGAGATGAGCCACTCTTAGCAATAGTTAGTTTATATCAAATTTAATTTAGTTTGGTTGTAAAATAAATATTTTAAAATATTCATTTAAGCCATATAAGCTACTTGGGGAAAGAATAGATAAAAGGGAGGTAGATGTATTCCGTTAACAACAAAAACCGTTCCATTCTCTTTTTAGCTTGTTTATTAGTTGTTAATGAATAAATTATTTTTATTAAGTGTTGTGTTTTGTTGTGTTTTGGACATTTTTTAGTACATTTTTTTGGGACAGATTTTTTTTTTGAAAACATCTGCCGATTAGCGTTGTTGTAGGCATGAACTTTCGTATTTTCGTCGAGTAATTTCTCTTGAAGAATATGGTTTGGTTAAATTCTAATGATTTGGAGAGAACGGCTTGGTGCTTCGTCGTGACACATGGTCTCGCTATCCGTTCTTATGGTGGAGATGTAAGGCATTTTCAAAATGCCTTACATCCAAATCCACCATACCACTACTATCGAGTCTATGTTAAAAGGTTTGAACCGCTATCTTAGCATTTTAAGGCTTAGGCAGTTAGGCTTTTAATAAGGCGTCCTGACCTTTTAAACTAGACCCGATGGTAACGTTACAGCAATGAAGAGCTAAGGAGTTTTGTGGGGCTTGCTGTTGTAGTGGACAGCGGGCCCATGCGTTGCGATGAAAGATAAACCGTTGTCTCCTAAAAAAAAAATAAACATAAATATCAATCTTTAATCTTTAAATTTTGGCTAAGAAAAAAACAAATACGCCTGCAATTGCAGAAATAGAAATAGAATACATTGATGTATTTGGAACGAGGGTGCATAATTTGAAAAATATAGATATTTCAATTCCTCGAAATAAATTTGTGGTGATTACAGGTGTTAGTGGAAGTGGAAAATCGTCTTTGGCGTTCGATACAATTTATGCGGAAGGGCAACGGCGATATATGGAAAGTTTTTCGGCATATGCTCGGCAATTTGTGGGCGGTTTTGAACGTCCTGATGTCGATAAAATTACGGGCTTAAGTCCTGTGATTGCGATTGAGCAAAAAACGACGAACCGAAACCCTCGCTCAACAGTGGGAACAGTTACAGAAATTTATGACTTTTATCGCTTGCTATTTGCTCGTATTGGCGAGGCGTATTCGTATGATACGGGGAAGCGCATGGAGCAATTTTCAGGACAGCAAATCAAGGATTATATCTCTGACTATTATAAGGATAAACGCATTGCTTTATTAGCTCCTGTGGTGAAAGGACGTAAAGGACATTACCGAGAATTGTTTGAGCAAATACGTAAACAGGGTTATTTGAAAGTGCGGATAGATGGCGATGTCAAAGACATTGTTCCCAAAATGCAAGTGGAGCGATTTAAAGTCCACGACATAGAAATTGTGATTGACCGTTTGAAAGTAAAGCCAGAAATGATTACTCGTTTAGGGCAGTCGTTGGATGCGGCTTTGTTGGCGGGCAATGGGCTGATGATGGTGATGGATCACGATACAGGAGAAATCAAAAACTTTTCGCAAAATTTGATGGATGCTCAAACGGGCTTGGCATATGACCAACCATCGCCAAATACCTTCTCGTTTAATTCACCGTATGGAGCTTGTCCAAGCTGCAAAGGTTTAGGATTTATTCACGATGTCGATATGGAATTGGTGTTGCCCGATGATCGCAAAAGTATTGAAGAAATTGGTATTGCGCCTTTGGGAGAGGTAAGGGATAATTATACTTTTAAAAAAATCGAAGCGATTGCCAAAAAATACAAATTTACCTTTAAAACGCCCATTAAGAAAATTCCCAAAAAAGCACTAAACGCTATTTTGTATGGATCAGAAACAGAAACCGTTGATATAAAATTAGCGACCAGTAAAAAGAATTATCGAGTTGATTTAGAGGGCGTTGTCAATACCATTAAAAAGTTTTATAATGATACGAGTTCTGAAACATTGCGTCGATGGGCTGAAAGTTTTATGGTCAAAAAACCTTGTCCGACTTGTGAGGGTAAACGCTTGAAAAAAGAATCCTTGCACTTTAAATTAGACGAAAAAAACATTGCCGATGTTGCCCAAATGGATATTGCAGAATTGTATAAGTGGACAAAAGGATTGTACAAAAAATTGAATAAACGCCAACAAAAAATAGCGAAAGAATTACTGAAAGAAATCAATACTCGAATCAAGTTTTTATTAGATGTTGGTTTGGATTATTTAGCGATGGATCGTCCTTCTCGTTCCTTATCGGGAGGCGAATCACAGCGCATTCGTTTAGCGACACAAATCGGCTCACAACTCGTCGGCATTACCTACATTTTGGATGAACCAAGTATTGGATTGCACCAACGAGACAATCATCGTTTGATCGCTTCTTTGCGAGAATTGTGTGCAGTAGGAAATACCGTTTTAGTGGTAGAACACGACAAAGACATTATGTTAGCAGCCGACCACTTGATTGATTTGGGACCAGGCGCAGGTGTGTTGGGCGGAGAAATCGTTGGCGAAACAACCCCCAAGAAATTCCTGAAACTCAAAACCCGTACCGCACAATTTTTAAACAATCAAGATGAAATTGCAACACCCAAAGAACGAAGAAAAGGCAATGGCAACGTTTTGAAATTGATCGGCGCAACAGGCAACAACTTAAAAAATCTTACCGTTGAATTTCCGTTGGGTAAATTTGTTTGTGTGACGGGCGTTTCGGGAAGTGGTAAATCAACGTTAATCAATGAAACCCTTTATCCGATTTTACGCACACACTTTGCAAATAAAGGACCGACCTATCGACCCAAGAAAAAACCATTGGCACACAAGTCTTTTGAAGGTTTAGAGCATTTAGACAAAGTAATCGAAATCGACCAATCGCCTATTGGACGAACACCCCGTTCCAATCCAGCGACCTATATCGGTGCATTTACAGAGATAAGAGCGTTGTTTGCAAAGTTGCCTGAAGCCTTAATTCGAGGGTATAAAACAGGTCGTTTTTCCTTTAATGTCAAAGGTGGTCGCTGCGAAGAATGCGGTGGCGGTGGTATGCGTGTCATCGAAATGAATTTCTTGCCAGATGTCTCTGTCCAATGCGAAAAATGTTTGGGGAAACGCTACAATCGAGAAACGTTAGAAGTTCGTTACAAAGGGAAATCCATCAGCGACGTATTGAATATGACGGTAGAGGAAGCGGTTGTCTTCTTTGAAAAAATCCCTAAAATTTACCGAAAGGTCAAGACGTTACAAGACGTTGGTTTGGGCTATATCACATTGGGACAATCGGCGACAACGATTTCGGGAGGGGAAGCCCAACGGGTCAAGCTTTCCGCAGAATTGTCGAAAAAAGCCACAGGAAAAACGCTGTATATTTTGGACGAACCCACGACAGGTTTGCACTTTTCCGATATAAAAATGCTGTTGGAAGTGCTGAATAAGTTGGTCAATAAAGGCAATTCAATTATCGTGATTGAACACAATATGGATGTCATCAAAGTGGCAGACCACATCATAGATATTGGTCCAGAAGGTGGAAATGGGGGTGGAGAGATTTTGGTGATGGGAACGCCTGAGAAGGTGGTGAAACATAAGAAGAGTCATACGGCTAAGTATTTGAAGGGGGAGTTGTAGTTCTTTTGTTTGAGTCGTTTTTTGTGGTTGCGACTGTGCAAAATAGACCTGATAGTAGCGTTATAGCTAACAAGGTGCTGTAGTTCTTAGTGCCGTAGTGCTGTGGTTTGGTTCTGCCGTGATTTGTGGTTCATTGTTAGCTATAGTAGCGGATAGCAGGCCCAGACGTTACGACGGAGCTGCTTGCCATTCTCTCCTTTTAAAGAAATAAAAAAATCTACTGTTTATCTACATTTTTTTGATTTGGAGCGAACGGTAGAAGCTCCGTCGCCACGGAAAGTCCCGCTATCCATTACAATACCAAGCCACACAAAACTATTGGCTCAACACTTTGGTATTTTCATTACTATCGGGGCTATTTTGGGTGGTCTCAACTGCTAAAAACGGCATTAAAGCCAACCCCAACCCCAACTACAAAACCACAATACTCTTCAAATTCACAAACTCCAAGAGTCCTGCAATGCCCAATTCTCGACCATAGCCCGATTTTTTGATACCGCCAAAGGGAAGGTGTACATTCGATTGTACCATACCATTGATAAAAACAGAGCCAACTTGCAATTGTTTGGCAAGTCGAGAGGCTTTGGTTAAATCCGTTGTCCAAAGGGC
>ENA-ORXM01003293-ORXM01003293.1-marine-metagenome-genome-assembly--contig:-NODE-3293-length-16427-cov-4.095291_pt1 | contig 16427 bp, 14 predicted proteins | sample MGYA00237867_ERZ511480 | MGnify/ENA primary metagenome ERZ511480 (study PRJEB26309, sample SAMN06266103) | marine metagenome | isolation source: Algal blade | place: United Kingdom:Sidmouth, United...
AATCTAAATTGATCGCACAGCGTTTTGAAAATTTAAAGCGGCCCCCGAGCCCCAATGCGAACTGTGAATTGTTCTGCTCTTCGAGCAAGACCAGATTATCGTGAAAATAGGTCGGAGCCAATTCAAGGGATACATCTCTCGATACCTTACGCGAAATGAGCAACTGGCTGGCATACCCCAAACGATGTTCAAGTTGTAGGCCAGGCAACTGCTGTTTATCAAGTGACCCGTTCATTTGCGCACTGTTGAACCATACCAAGGTTACGGGAAAGCCCGAAGATGACTGCTGGGCCAGGCGTAGTTTGAGGGAGGCCTCGTAGGTTTTCTGAAACGAACTTCGGGAAATTCCGATGTTTATCCCGTCGGATATGCCATAAATAAAATTCAGCCGGGTCACGGCCGGATCTAGTCCGAAAAAATCATCGATTCCGGTCTTGACCGATCCAAAACGGTGGGAAACCACAAAAAAGAGCTGCTTTTGTGACACCATTTTAGTCGTCTCCAAATTGATAAGTTTTAACCCCTTGAAGGCGGCAATTTCGTACGAACCCGAAACGTCAACGGTATCTATTTCGTCAAGAAGGTCGTCTTGGCTCCAGACAAAAAACGGCAATAACAGTAGAAAAAAGCTAATTTTATTCATTTTCGAAACGATTTATTTTGGTGGAGGTACACCATCTGTTCTTGAGTCTGATGAAATTAATCAATTGATTGAATCAGTTTATGCGAATTACAAAGTCTCAACTAATCCTGAAATTACTTTAGAGGCTAATCCAGATGATTTATCTACTCAAAAATTAACCGAATTAAAAAATACGCCAATCAATCGGCTAAGTATCGGTATTCAATCTTTTTTTGAATCAGATTTAAAGTTGATGAACCGCGCACATAATGCGTTTGAAGCAGAAAATTGTATTCGAGAAGCCACCACTTATTTCGATAATATTTCTATCGATTTGATTTACGGTGTACCAGATATGACCAGTGAACGGTGGAGTGAAAACATCCAGAAAGCCCTTTCTTTTGGTATTCCTCATATTTCTAGTTACGCTCTTACCGTAGAGCCGCAAACGGCACTTGCCAGTTTCATAAAAAAAGGATTGATAAAAAATGTTGATGATGAGGTAGCTCAGGCGCATTTCCATATTTTATCAGAAACCTTGGAAGCCGCTGGTTTTGAAAGTTATGAGATATCTAATTTTGGGAAACCTGGTTATTTCTCACGAAACAATACCGCCTACTGGCAACAGAAAAAATATATAGGTATTGGTCCGTCTGCACATTCCTATGATGGTGTTCGCCGCGGTTGGAATATTAATAACAATCCCAAATATTTGAAAGCGATAGAACAAGGGGAACTTCCCATGGAAACGGAAGTCTTATCCGTTACGGATACCTACAACGAATATGTCATGACGGGGCTGCGTACCATTTGGGGCGTGTCGCTTTCGAGAATTAAATCTGATTTTGGTAATTTTTTTTATGATTATGCCTTAATGCAGGCCGAAAAACACCTTCAGGATCATTTTCTCTATATTGATGGTGATACCTTGTTAACGACTCAAAAAGGTCGTTTTTTAGCTGACGGACTCGCATCCGACCTTTTTATGGTAAATTTGGAGTAGATTCAGAAATGAACGTGTGTAGTAATTTCACGCCAGAAAAGACCATTGTAGTTTAAATCCCCAACAAAAGGTCTAAAACAGAATAAATTTATGATTGCCACTATTAAACATAGAACAAAAAATTACCCTATAGACCTTACAAAGCCTTTGGATATATCCATCGTTATAAAAAATGGTGTGGATAATGTAAACGCATGGTATGTAGATCCACCAACAATTCAACCTCACGAGGAAAAAGGTTTTGTGGGTAAGGTGTCCGAAGGGGCTTCCATTAATTTCAATGATATTTCCTTTAACCCACATGCGCACGGAACGCATACCGAATGTGTGGGCCATATAAGCGAAGAATTTCACTCCATCAATAAAAATCTAAAGCAATATTTCTTTCTCGCGGAAGTAATTACCGTAGCCCCGGAAATGTTTGATAATGATTTAGTTGTTTCAAAAAAGCAGCTAAAGTACGCTTTGGGTAATAAAAAAAGGGAGGCCGTGGTCATACGAACTCTTCCCAATATGAGGCAGAAAAAATCACGCCAGTATGCACATACCAATCCTCCATATCTAACGCAAGAGGCTACGGAGTTTTTAGTGGAGAAAGGAGTAGAGCATTTGTTGGTAGATCTTCCTTCCATAGATAAGGAAAAAGACAATGGTGCCTTAGTATCACACAAGGTATTTTGGAATTTTGGAGGTAAAATTAGAAAACAAGCTACAATTACGGAATTTATCTACGTGGCCAATACGATTGAAGATGGTACCTATATATTAAATCTGCAAGTGGCGCCTTTTGATAATGACGCTAGCCCTAGTAGACCTGTACTTTACAGAGTCATTCAGAATAAACCCGTTCGGAAATGAGCAGCTTATTAAAGGTTGAAGAATTGGCTATGTTTCTCTTGGGAATATATCTTTACAGTCTTTTGCCTTTTGCCTGGTGGTGGTTTTTGGTGTTATTGTTAACTCCGGATATAGGCATGGTAGGGTATCTTCTGGGAAACAAAGCGGGTGCTTTATGCTATAATATTTTTCATCATAAGGGCATTGCTCTTGCCATCTATATAATTGGGGTGTATCTTTCGGAACCAATATTGCAGTTAGCAGGGATTATGTTATTTTCGCATGCTGCAATGGACCGTATTTTCGGTTATGGCCTCAAGTACGATAAAGGATTTAAATTTACCCATTTGGGGGAAATAGGAAAATAACAATGGATAATATTTTCGATACTTTTTTAGGTCTGGTACTGGGGGCTATTCTCATGTATTGGGTGTACTCTTTTATAAGACAGAAGAAAAGTAAAGAGGTAACAAAACATCAATCTACCGTTCTTGTAGATAAAATACAGAGTGTTTGTAAATTGGTTTCTGTTGAGGGTGATTTTGCAGAAATTTACCGTTATGAGAATATAAAAGAACGGTTCATGAGTTTGGTGAGCAGTAAGAAAAAGGCATTACTGGTCATAAATGCCAAGGCTCATATTGGCTACGATCTTAAAAAGATAAAAATTAAGGCCGATGATGCTAATAAACGAATCATTCTGACCCACTTTCCAGAACCTGAAATTCTTTCCATTGAGCCTGATATTCAGTTTTATGATATTCAGAGTGGTATGTTTAACTTCTTTTCTTCGGAAGACTTAACCTTATTGAATAAAGAGGCCAAACAACATATTCGTGAAAAAATCCCACAAAGTGGATTGATGGAAACAGCTAAAAAAGAAGCCATACAAGCTGTTCTTCTAATTGAAAAAATAGTAGAGACCATTGGATGGAAATTAGACTATACCGCTTTGGAAATTACCCAAAAGCAGAAAGAAATGCTCGAAGATTAATTTAAATAACGTTTTAAATACCATATTTATGAGAACACTTACTATTTCAATATTATTTTTAACCCTTGCCGTTACCGCTAATGGCCAAACAAAGAATGACATGAGAGAATTTGATCCCAATTTTGCCCATACCGTATATTTTTGGTTTAAAGACCCGGAAAGCAAAGAAGCAAGAGCTACGTTTGAGAAGTCTTTACAGAAATTTTTGGATAACTCTAAATATGCTAAAACAAGTTTTATAGGAGCGCCCCCAAAAGCTAGTCGTGATGTTGTAGATGGTTCTTTTACCTATTCATTGATTGTAACTTTTGAATCTGCCGAGGCACAAAAAAACTACCAAGACGAAGCTCCGCACAAAGTGTTTATTGAAGAATCCAGTGCTTTGTGGGAGAAAGTAATCGTTTATGATTCAAAGGGTATACAGTAGGTTCATAATTGGGTTTTCTGAATATGTTAGGTACAAAGTGTGACCATTAGAGGGTTTTGATATCTAATAGCACCGAGCAAATCTAGGATTGTATATGATGAACGTTGAACTGTTTCGTGAGTATTGCACAGCTAAAAAAGGCGTGACCGAAGAATTTCCTTTTGATGAGAAAACTTTAGTGTTTAAAGTCATGGGTAAAATGTTCGCACTTTGCGCGTTGGAACGTCTTCCATCTCAAGTAAATCTTAAATGTGATCCTGATAGGGCAATTTTGCTTCGGGATGAATACGACGGTTTAATTATACCAGGCTATCATATGAGCAAGGTGCATTGGAACACCCTCCTAATAGAAAATATTCCTCCCAAACTAATAATTGAGCTTATAGACCATTCGTACAATCTGGTCATTTCTAAATTTACCAAAAAATTAAAAGCGGAGTACAATGCACTTTCGTAAGTTTTTTTGGTGATATTTATCTAAAATCCTTGTTGGATACTATGCAGGAATTACAATCTTTTTACAACGGTGAAATTGAAAAATACACCAAAGAGCTTTCACAAATAAAGAAGCTCCTATTTGCTTCAAGCATGTTGCGTTTAGCCATATTCATAGTAGCCGGCTTTGCTATTTATCTAACTTTTGGTAATACCAAGTTGGTTTTAGGGGTGGTATTGGTAACTATTGTTCTTTTTTTGTTTTTAGTTACGCGTCACTCAGGGTTACAGTACAAAAGAGATAGGTTACTGGCTTTATTGGATATCAACAAGACGGAATTAAAAGTGTTAGATCGTGACTTTCATGATTTACCAGAAGGAAACGAGTTTAAGGACCCCTTGCACTATTTTAGTCAAGATATAGACCTTTTTGGTAGGGGCTCCTTTTTTCAGTATGCCAATCGTACTGCATTAAAACAAGGTGCGGAGACTTTTGCAGGTTTGTTCAAGGCGAATACTATAGATGGTATCAAAGAGAAACAAGAAGCCATACAAGAATTGGCGAAAATGCCCGAATGGCGGCAGAATTTCTCTGCAATAGCTTCATTGACCCAAGCAGAAGGTAAGACCGATGCTATTGTAAATTGGTTAGATAAATACGTGCCGTTCATACCAAAGGTAATGCGCTATTTACCGTATATTTTTTCAGGAATCTCGGTGTTGTTATTTGCTTTATATTTTACTGATTTTGTTCCTGAATCCGTTTTGATTCTTTGGTTGGTAGTAGGTATGGGTATTACAGGAGTTTACACAAAAAAGATTGCCAAACTTGGTGGTGACGCTTCAAAAGTGCAGAGTACCTTTCAGCAGTACAACAAGCTACTTACATTGATTGAGGATACCGAATTTAAATCAGACTACTTAAAGGAACTCCGCGGGAACGTACTGCGTGATCAAGAAAAAACATCATTGATCATTGCACAGTTTTCAAAACAGTTGAACAGCCTAGATAAGAATAACAATATTATCTACCTCTTTCTGGGGAACGGCTTTCTTCTGCGTACCTTAACGCATTGCTATGAGATTGAAAAATGGATTGCCAAACATGGCGCTTTTGTAGAAAAATGGTTTGACGCCATCGCATATTTTGATGCGTACAATAGCCTAGGCAATTTTGCATTTAATCACTCTAATTATACTTTTCCCAATATCAATGAAAATGCCGTGGTTCTTAAATCTATAGGAGCAGGGCACCCATTATTGAACCCAGAGAAGAGCGTTCTAAATGATTTTGAAATAGACCGCGAACAGTTCTTTATTGTAACGGGCGCAAACATGGCGGGTAAGAGTACATTCTTAAGAACCGTTTCGTTACAAATTGTAATGGCCAACATGGGGCTGCCACTTTGTGCGAAGAAGGTGGAATATTCCCCCATTAAGTTAATAACAAGTATGAGAACAACAGATTCGTTAACTGATGATGAATCATACTTCTTTTCGGAATTAAAGCGATTAAAATTCATTGTTGATGAAATTCACGAGGATCGCTATTTTATTGTTTTGGATGAAATTCTAAAAGGAACCAATAGCACGGATAAGGCAGAAGGCAGCCGTAAGTTCGTAGAACGTTTGGTAGCTTCTAAATCCACCGGAATTATCGCTACACACGATTTAAGTCTTTGTGAAGTTGCTGATACATTACCACAAGTAAAGAACCATTATTTTGATGCGGAAATCATAGATAACGAACTTCATTTTGATTACAAGTTCAAAGACGGAATTTGCCAAAACATGAATGCTTCTTTTCTACTAAAGAAAATGGAGATTGTAGAATAATTTTTTTTCTTAACCAGTAACCAACAATGGATTCTTTAACCCAAATCGTGCTAGGTGCCGCAGTAGGCGAAGCCGTCTTAGGAAAGAAAGTAGGTAATAAAGCTATGCTTTATGGCGCCATAGCCGGTACTATTCCTGATTTGGATGTTATCTCGCGTTTCCTTTTTGATACCGTTACTGCCACAGAAATGCACCGTGGGTTTAGTCACTCTATTTTCTTTTCCATACTTTTTGCTCCCATATTTGGTTGGATAATTTCAAAAATTGAAACAAAGAGCGAGGCAACCTTTAAAGATTGGTCTTGGTTAATGTTCTGGGGTCTTTTTACCCATCCGGTCCTTGATTCCTTCACTACCTGGGGAACCCAATTATTTTGGCCTCTAAAAACCCGATTGGCGTTACAGAATATTTTTGTCATAGACCCGCTCTACACGGTTCCTTTCCTGATATTCCTTATAATGGCCATGCGCCAGAAAAAAACATCGCCAAAACGAAAAAGATACAACAGATTAGGTCTTACAGTAAGTACTGCATACTTGGTAAGCACCCTGATTTTAAAATGGTTCGCTTTTCAAGAATTTACGGCTAGTATTGAAAAACATGGAATATCTTATGAAAATATAGACACTAGGCCTACTCCTTTCAATTCTGTCTTATGGACGGCAAATGTAGATACTGAAAATGCCTATTTAATAGGGAATTATTCTTTTTACGATACCAAAGAAATTGAGTTTATATCCTACCCGAAGAATCACGACCTTTTAGGAAATTTAAAAAAAGAGGATAAAGTGCAACGGCTTATAGCTATAACAGAAGGTTGGTATACCATAACTCAAACAAAAGGCAAATTATATTTTAATGACCTTAGGTTTGGACTGATAAGTATGGACCCAAAAGAAACTCAATTTGCTTTTAGTTATGAACTTATACCTACGGAAAATGGACTTGTAGTTCAAGAAATGCCAAAATATAGAGCTGATGCCAAGCGTCTGCTAAATGCATTATGGCTCAGGATATGGGGCAATTAGTTAAAGTGTGATTTAGGTCACGGAACTATTTTCAATTTGTCTATTTTTAGTTTTTAATCTATAAAACCAGCACAACTTGAAAAACCACCCGTTATTCCTTATTTCATTCGTTTTTTTCTTTCTTTCATGTACGGAACAAAAGAATGAGGCGAAGTTGGCCGAATACCAAAGATGGCATACCATCACTTTATCCTTTGAAGGTCCTGAAACTTCGGAAAAGGCAGAAGATAATCCGTTTTTGAATTATCGTTTAAATGTTGAGTTTACTAACGGGGATAAAACGTATGAAGTTCGTGGTTTTTATGCCGCAGACGGCAATGCTGCAGAAAGTAGTGCTGATGAAGGTAAGATTTGGCAGGTATGCTTTTCTCCAAGTGAAATGGGGGAGTGGAGCTATTCTGCCATTTTGCAGCATGGAGATTCCATCGCACTTTCTAACGATAAGTCACAGGGTAAAGAGATAAGTTTGACCAATGCTTTAGGCAAGTTTAATGTAGTGGCATCAGATAAGAAAAGTCCTGATTTCAGGGCCAAAGGGCGTTTGGTGAATAATAAAGGATATTTCCAATTTAAAGATTCTGGTGAGTATTGGATAAAAGGTGGTGCCGATAGTCCTGAAAATCTTTTGGGCTATGAAGATTTTGACGGCACTTATCGCATGCAAAGTTCAGAAAGCGAAGGTGAGGCAAAGACCAATGAAAAGTTGCATAGCTATGCACCGCATTTAAAGGATTGGCAAGAAGGAGACCCAGCATGGAAAGACGATAAGGGAAAAGCTCTAATCGGAGCATTAAATTATTTGGCCTCAAAGGGTATGAATGTGGTCTATTTTCTAACCTTGAATATCCTTGGAGATGGAAAAGATGTTTGGCCCTATACCGCACCGGGTGATTTTACCCGTTTTGATGTAAGTAAATTAGAGCAATGGGAAATTGTGTTTGATCATATGCAGGCAAAAGGCATATTGATGCATATGGTATTGCAGGAAACGGAGAACGAAACTATGTTGGATAAGGGTGATACAGGTCCTATGCGTCAATTATATCTCCGTGAGCTTATGGCACGTTTTGGACACCATTTGGCCATGAATTTTAATTTAGGAGAAGAGAATGGTTATGCAGAATTCACACCTGTTTCCCAGAATGATGAGCAGCGTAGAGCTATGATCACTTTTCTGAATAATATAGATCCTTATAACCACCCTGTGCTCTTGCATACACATAGTCATGAACCGGCACGAGCTAATATTTTAGACTCCATAGTTGGTTACAAAGATTTGGATGGAATTTCTCTTCAAGTAGATAAAAGAGAAGGAGCCGCGGGAGTGGTGAAAACTTGGAAAACGAAAAGCCGGGATACCGGACATGAATGGATGATTACTATGGATGAGATTGGCATGTGGCACACCGGGGCACGATCAGATTCTTTAGATGGCAACCATGATAGCTTAAGGCAATACGTACTTTGGGGAACGTTGCTCTCCGGTGCTGCCGGCGTTGAATGGTATTTTGGTGCTAATAACACCTATCATGATCTTAATGCGGAAGACTGGCGAAGTAGAGATCGCTTATGGGAAATTACCGAACACGCCTTAGATTTTTTTCAGGAAAATTTACCGTATTGGGATATGCAAGCTCAACATGATTTAGTAAGTTCTAATGAAGCATACTGTTACCGGAAAAAGGGTGAAGTCTATGCTATCTACGTACCAAAAGAAGGTATGTATACAATTGATCTAAGTGAAGCTGAGGGCGACTTTTTCGTAAGTTGGTATGACCCGCTGGCCGGGGGTAGCCTGCAAAAAGGTTCCGTAATTAAATTACAAGGTGGAGGCAAGGTAGATTTAGGTACTCCTCCAGAGCTTAAAAAGCAAGATTGGGTTATACTGTTAAAACGATAGAAATATGAGTGTTTGAATTGATGCTCGGAAGCAAACATCTTTTTTTGAGGTGATGACATTTTTTTTTGGACGTTTCACAACAAAGAAAAAAATCTCAGTAGTAGAATTCTTACCTTTAATATATCTTGTTATAAATACAAGTTAGAGCGCTTTAATTGAGGTGGAATTTCTATGAATGATTTTGAGGGTTATAAAGCTGAAAGACCGAGTTTAAACTACGTGGAAAACCTAGTAGGTGCTCGCGATTCTGAATTTGAACAAAAGTTTGTAATACTTTTGAAATCTGAATTTGCTTGGGATTTAGGAAAATATCTGTATCATATTAAGCTGAATGAGCCAAGGGCAGCTGCAGAGATAGTCCACAAACTAAAATACAAAATAAGTATTTTAGGAATGGAAAAAACCTTTGCTTTTGCGGAAGAACATAAAGAAAGGTTGCACGCAGGAGACGCGGCTTTTGATGAGGATTTCAAAAAGGTCTTAAAAAAAATAAATGTCTTTTTGGATTTAATTGATTAGGTAAATTATAATTGCTTCATCTGTAAATCCCCAAAAGCATCTGCCTGTATTTTTAAAAGTTCCTCTGCTTTTTTCTTTTTATAAGCGTAAACCTCTTCTTCTCTCCTTATTTCATTATATATCTTTTCGTTCAAAGCCGTATCTGCTAATAGAATTTGTTCGCGTTGCTGTATTTTTTGCCGTACCCAAGTATGGATCATACTTTCTTCTTCCTCTAATTTAAAGTCATACGTTCCTTTTGGGGATAAAAGTTTTGCAATAATGGGTGTGGTTTCTATAGCCAAGAACAATAGAAAAATAAAAAATGATGGCCACCAAGGCAGTTCGTTAAGTGCGTTTATGCGCGCCATGAGTCCATCAAAACCATCTATTACAGGTTGAGAGTTTTTAACCACATCCGCATATTCCGTATTCAAAGCCGTAATCTGACTTTCGATTCCAGAGATTTTCTGGGCATTGGTTTCTTTTAGCGCATTGAGTTCGGCAAGGGCGGCATCATGTTTTTGTCGTTTCTCTTCATAAACTGGGCCTTTACCTAATTTAAAGGTGCCAGAAGTGCCTTCGGCTTCGGTAATATAGGTGCTGTAGAGTGCATTTGTCTCCATTTCTTTAGTAGTGATTTCACTTTTTAAGGAGGTAATATCCGCATTGAGATTTTTAATTTTAGGCGTGTACTGTAAGGCCAGCTGTTCTTTATTGGCCAAGGTCATTTCGTTTTTTTGTTCTAACAGTACTTGGTCAATTTCCTTTTCAAAAATTTTCATTTCCAAGGGTTTGGAAATAACCACGGCTATTATGACGGCTAAAACGAGACGCGGGGCAGCCTGTAAAAGTTCGTGGCCAAAGCTCTCTTTTTTTTTAATTGTTGACACTATAAAACGATCAAGATTAAAAATAAGGAGCCCCCAAATGAGACCAAAGAAAATGGCAGTATACACGTTATCAAAAACGGTATAAAGTGCATAACAACTGGCAATGAATGCCATGAGTGCCGTAAAGAAAACGGTGGCGCCAATACCGGCGTATTTGTTCTGTTCGCCCTGCGAACAGGTTTTTAGAATGGAGGTGTCCGCCCCTGAGCAGAGGATAAAAAATTGCTGTACCATGATGTCCGATTTTTTTTTGATGATGCCCATAAATGGGCTGATTGATGATGAATAGTAGGTAAGTTACACTTTTTGTTACAGGATTTTGGGGAAGAAATTAGGGTTTAACACTATTTCTTAATGATGAAAACAGCTGTATGCGTTAGGGATAGTAGTGTAAAGCGCGGATTTGCTTTTTTGCAAACCGTACTTGAAGCGGATAGCCCCACCCGTTTTTTTCGGGTAACGCCATCTTACCATTAATAGAATTAAACAAGTGTATATAGACCCTGTTTTGATTGAAAACTTTACATTTGACTCTTAATTAACAGTTATGAGTGTTCTTGAAGAATTAAAGGGAAGAAGTGGTAATGCCTGTGAGCTATGTGGTGCCACTAGTGAACTGAATGTGTATGAGGTGCCACCTGTTTCTACAGGAGGTATTGATGGGAGTATTTTAGCCTGCGCAACGTGTGTTGGTCAAATTGAAAATCCTGATACTATGGATGCCAATCATTGGCGTTGTTTGAACGATAGTATGTGGAGCGAATATGATGCTGTAAAGGTTGTGGCCTGGCGTATGCTTGCTCGTTTAAAATCTGAAGGGTGGCCTAAAGATTTGTTGGATATGATGTATTTAGAGCCAGAGGCTTTGGATTGGGCGAAAGCTACAGGTGAAGGTCTTGCGGAAAGCGAGAAAATCATTCACCGCGATGTTAATGGTGTTATTTTAGAAAATGGTGATAGTGTTGTATTGATAAAAGATCTTAAAATAAAGGGTTCAAGCCAAGTTGCCAAGCAAGGAACTGCGGTACGTAGAATTTCTTTAGACCGCGAGAATGCGGAATATATAGAAGGTAAAGTAGGACCAACTATGACGGTTATCATTACCAAATACGTTAAAAAAATATAAATAAAAAGGGGAATCGGTTTTAGTTGATTCCCCTGTTTTATTTTACTTGTTCATTTCTGTAAAGTGCTGATAAAAATAAGGTATGGTCTCAATACCTTTTAAATAGTTCCAAACACCAAAATGTTCGTTGGGCGAGTGAATGGCATCGCTATCTAGCCCAAAGCCCATTAAAATAGTCTTACTGTTCAATTCTTTCTCGAACAACGCTACAATGGGGATACTGCCACCACTACGTTGTGGAATAGGTTTTTTACCGAACGTGGTTTCATATGCTTTGGAAGCAGCTTTGTAACCAATGGTGTCAATAGGTGTAACATAACCTTGGCCGCCGTGGTGTGGCGTTACTTTTACGGTAACCCCTTTAGGCGCTATGCTTTCAAAATGAGTTTTGAATAATTGTGTGATATCTTGCCAATCTTGGTTAGGAACCAAGCGCATAGATATTTTTGCATAGGCCTTACTGGCTATTACCGTTTTTGCGCCTTCTCCTGTGTATCCGCCCCAAATTCCGTTTACATCTAGAGTAGGGCGTATGCTGTTACGTTCATTGGTGCTATATCCTTCTTCTCCCGCAACAGAATTAATATCCAAAGCCTTTTGATAATCGTCCAAGCTGAAAGGTGCCTTAGCCATTTCGGCACGTTCTTCTTGCGAAAGGTCTTCTACTTTGTCATAGAACCCGGGAATGGTAATATGATTATTATCGTCATGAAGCGAAGCGATCATTTTAGTTAAAGCGTTTATAGGGTTCGCTACCGCACCGCCGTAGAGTCCGGAATGTAAATCCCTGTTGGGTCCGGTAACTTCCACTTCCACATAGCTGAGTCCACGTAATCCCGTTGTGATTGAAGGCACATCGTTTGCGATCATACCGGTATCCGAAATCAAGATAATGTCATTGGCAAGCTTTTCATGATTATTGGCTACAAAAACCGCCAGATTGTTACTGCCCACTTCTTCTTCGCCTTCAATCATAAATTTTACGTTACAAGGCAGTTGGTCGGTTTTCACCATAAATTCCAATGCCTTTACATGCATGTACATTTGGCCTTTGTCATCACAAGCGCCACGGGCAAAAATGGCACCTTCAGGGTGTAACTCCGTCTTTTTAATAACTGGCTCGAACGGTGGGGAGTTCCATAAGTTTATAGGGTCCGGTGGTTGTACATCATAATGACCATAAACCAGCACCGTTGGTAAAGTAGGGTCAATTATTTTTTCGCCGTAGACAATTGGGTAACCGTCCGTCTCACAAATTTCGACCGTATCGCAACCTGCATTTTCTAGCGCAGTCTTTACTGCTTCCGAGGTGTCGATTACGTCTTGAGAGAAGGCAGAGTCGGCACTTACGGAGGGAATTCGCAATAATTGTATAAGTTCATCTAAGAACCTTTGTTTGTTTTTTGAAATGTAATCTTGTACGTTTTGCATGGAGCAAATTTAGGGTGTATTTTAAAAATACAAAAAAGAACGTTTTTAAATGACGGAAAGTTTAGAGAATTGAAAATTTGCATTATATTTGCATCCCAATTTGATATTGGAAATGCAGGCGTGGTGGAATTGGTAGACACGCTAGACTTAGGATCTAGTGCCGCAAGGTGTGAGAGTTCGAGTCTCTCCGCCTGTACTTAGTAAGAAAGCTGATTTTTTAAATCAGCTTTTTTTGTTTGTAGGTAACACATGGGTAACACATGGGTAACACATTCCTGTTTTATTGAGTGATTTTATTTAAAAAATATTGCCGTTCCGAGAAATGTTGTCTTTAACAAGTTCAGAGTTCCAATCCCTCTTTCTTCGAAATATCAACTGATAATCAGTTGGTTGTAAAAATTACACCTAATTCTATATGAATTGGGTATTTTTTTTGCGATTATCTAGATTGTTTAATGGTGTTGCTTTATCTAACTTTATTACGCTCATGTAATTGAGCTGGGTAACTATTGAAAAAATATTCAGACCATTCTTTACGAGAAATTCCTTTTTGGTCTGCATGAATCCACATGCCACTAGCGTTTTCAGTAAATAATTCATATTGGATAAGGTCAATTACTCCATCCCACACAATCGATTTTTCGATAGGATGTTGAATTTTTAACCTATCACCGTTTTTTAAAATATAAAGCCTGTCATAGGCAGATTCATGTTCTAAGATGGGTTGATTGGACTCAAAAGCCCAATACCCTCCTTCCGTACCGGTTTCGAAATGAAAGTCTAAGTTACCCTCTAAGATCATTTAATTGTTTATTTGAACTTTTTAGGAAGATACTAAAAATGTTGCCACAGAATAAACTCTTTACAAAATCCGCTTTTTGTAAAGAGTTATTAATTACTGTTGGGTAGAGTACATTTGTCAATTACAAAAGACAATACGAAAATATAAGAGCAAATGCGAATTCTACAAGAGTAAATGCGAAAAGCAAGCAATTGAGTGGTAGTTTTAGTATAGTTCCGAAAAACGTTCGTTTTAAGAAACTATTCTGAATTATATCTGGCACTACGTCAGCTAAAGATGGATTATATTGAATAATAATTGATATGGACATTTTGTAATTGAGAATACGAAAGAGATAGAGAAATATCTTGCTTATCAGAAAAAGTTGCACGTATTAAAATTAGCTAAGGATCAATATAGAAGGATGTGAAATCCTTGGCATTAGTAATTCCACTTTCTACAACTAGTAAAAGAAATTTGATAAAAATTGAGAACAAGGGTGAATTGGGAAGAAAGAGAGACTCAATCGTTTGGAAATAGAATTAACCCCAATACTGTCTAATTGGACTTATACACTATTCACATTGGTAACGAACTATGTTATCTTACCCTGTCATTTTAAATGTAAATCGAAAAGTGAATATCATTCTTATTGCAACATATCTATCATAAGTTGCTTCATGAATCATAGATTTTCTGCGATAATCTCGATATTTTTATTTGTTTCTTTATTCAAATCTTGCTTTATTTCAAATTCACGATTTTAAAAATAGAATGATCAGACCATGCATAGTCTAAAATTGATTTACATTCTTTCAATATTGATTTCAAGTATAACTTTCGGCCAAAGGCAAGAAGTTGAAATGGAGGGAGAGCTAAAAAAATGGCATAAACTCACTTTGAACTTTGAAGGTGATGATTTAAGTGAAAATGAAGTTTTCAACCCGTTTTTACATTACCGTTTGATTGTGTTTTTTAAAAATGGGGATACCGAGTATTCAGTTCCAGGGTTTTATGCGGCCGATGGAAATGCAGCCGAAACAAGTGCCGATTCGGGTTCCATTTGGAAAGTAAGGTTCAGACCGAACAAGATTGGGGAATGGACCTACAAGGTCTCTTTTCGAAAAGGGAAAAACATAGCTGTAGATGACAATCCTGAAGCTGGAAAAGCTTCCTTTTTAGATGGTATAACAGGGTCATTTATAATTGCCGACAATGATAATAACTCAAATGCAAATATCAGAAGGGGCCGCCTTCAATACATAGGTCAACGGTACTTGCAATATGCCGAAACCAAACAAGCTTTCTTAAAAGGCGGTGCCGATAGTCCTGAGAATTTTCTGGGGTTTAATGATTTTGACCAAACCCCAGCAACACATAAATACGAACCCCATGCCAAAGACTGGAAACAAGGCAATCCTTCATGGCAAAACGGAAAAGGAAAGAACATCATTGGAGCCCTGAACTATTTGTCATCAAAAGATATGAATGCCGTCTACTTTTTGACTATGAACGTTATGGGTGATAGTAAGGATGTTTGGCCTTGGACGGACAGTTTGGAAAGATACCGTTTTGACTGTAGCAAATTAGATCAATGGGAAATTGTTTTTGACCATATGGATACTTTGGGGTTGATGCTTCATGTCGTTTTGCAGGAAACGGAGAACGAACTTCTATTGGATATGGGTCAAACCGGAGTTCAAAGAAAGTTATACCTCCGGGAAATGATAGCCCGTTTTTCTCATCATTTAGGTGTTACTTGGAATTTGGGAGAAGAAAACGGTCCGGTAGAGTGGTCGCCAAAGGGGCAGGACGATAATGATAGAAAGGCAATGGCTCAATATATAAAAGACAATGACCCTTATAAAAACTTTGTTGCTTTACATACACATTCGGTACCTAATCAGCAGATTGATGTCTTGAACCCCCTGTTAGGTTTTGCTCATTTAGATGGGCCATCCATCCAAGTGCATGACCCAAAATTGACACATCAAATGACCAAAAAGTGGATTCAAGAATCCCAAAAAACAGGTAAGAAATGGGTCGTCACACTTGATGAGATCGGCCCTGCGGATATTGGCGCAAAACCTGATGCAGACGACCCAAGTCATGATGAAGTACGTGGTCCTGTATTGTGGGGCAATCTTATGTCCGGAGGTGCTGGAGTGGAATGGTATTTCGGATATAAGTTTGCCCATATGGATATCAACTGTGAAGATTGGCGTTCTCGGGATTTGTTATGGAATCAAACTAAGATTGCACTCGACTTTTTCCATCAAAACTTGCCTTTTGAAGAAATGTCCTCTACTGATGGCCTAACTAGAAACCAAAACGATTTTGTCTTTGTTAAAAATGGTGAAGTTTATGCTGTGTACATGCCTCAAGTTGAAGAAACGCAAATCAATCTAACTGCCGCCCTAGGAAATTACTCTGTTCATTGGTTCAATCCAAGAACAGGTGGTAATCTTGAAAGGGGCACCATAAAATACGTAAAAGGTGGAGGATTAACCGATGTTGGTTATCCACCAAACAGAATAGGCGACTGGGTGGTTTTAGTGAGGAATAATAAACCGATCAGGACAACTGAAATAAAAAAGGCCGAAGTGGTTACGATAA
>ENA-ORXM01003294-ORXM01003294.1-marine-metagenome-genome-assembly--contig:-NODE-3294-length-16417-cov-2.678641_pt1 | contig 16417 bp, 15 predicted proteins | sample MGYA00237867_ERZ511480 | MGnify/ENA primary metagenome ERZ511480 (study PRJEB26309, sample SAMN06266103) | marine metagenome | isolation source: Algal blade | place: United Kingdom:Sidmouth, United...
TCTTGCAAAGCCAGCAAAATTTTCTCCGCTGTCAGCGCCATTCCGAACGGATCAATCTCGACAGGCAGCGGGAATTTGCCCAGGTCTTTTTTCATTTTCGACGCGTCAACAATAACGGCCATCCGGTCGGAGGCATGGGCAATAATTTTCTCGCGCAGCAGACACGCACCCCCGCCTTTTATCAGATTAAATTGCGGATCAACTTCGTCCGCCCCGTCCACGGTCAGATGAATACGGTCGACCATATCGGGTTCAATTAACGGGACGCCATGCTTGCGCGCGCAGGCCGCCGTCGCCTCCGAAGTGGGCACGCCGCGCAGGCTCATGCCTTGCCGAATTTGCTTCCCCAAAAGCGCGATAAATATCTCCGCCGTCGAGCCGCTGCCCAGCCCTAATGTCATCCCGTCTTCGACAAGTTCCAGCGCCGCATGGGCGGAGTTTTGTTTGGCTTGGCTCATGGCTATTTATCCGATTTTTTGCGATTATTTTTTCGGGTCATTTGCGCCGCGCGGTATTGCGCCGCCCAGCCTTCTCTATTGACTTGGTCGGCGCGCGCAACGGCTAGCGCGTCAGCAGGGACATCTTTGGTCACAACTCCGCCCGAGCCCAGATAAGCGCCCGCGCCAAGTGTTATCGGCGCAACCAAAGAACTGTTCGAGCCGACAAAGACGCCATCTCCGATGGTGGTCTTATGCTTGTTAAACCCGTCATAATTACAGGTGATGGTTCCGGCGCCAATATTGGCATTTTCGCCGATTTCAGCATCACCAATATAGGATAAGTGATTGATTTTACTGCCCTTACCAATGACCGACTTCTTGGTTTCAACAAAATTGCCTGCTTTACTGCCCTCGCCCATTACCGTGCCGGGGCGCAATCTGGCGAAGGGCCCAATCAAAGCTCCCTCGCCTATATCCGCGCCCTCAATATGGCAGAACGGGTGAATGACCGCGTGGGCGGCGATAGAGACGCCCGGGCCAAAAACGACATTCGCGCCGACATCTGCGTCCGCTTCAATGCGCGTATCATAGGCAAAATATGTCGTCGCCGGGTCACGTAATGTCACGCCGCTATCCAGCATTTTCGCGCGCATACGCGACTGAAACGCGCCTTCGGCCAAAGCCAAATCTGCGCGTGAATTTACGCCTAAAACTTCGTCGGGATCAGCCGCTGTGACTGCCGCGATTTTACGTCCCATGCCCTTTGCGATTTCAACCACATCGGTCAGATAATATTCGCCCTTGGCATTGTCATTTGTCACCTTATCCAGCGCGTCATACATGGCCTTGACGTTGCCCGCCATGATACCGCTATTGCATAATGTGACCGCCAATTCTTCGGCGCTTGCTTCTTTGGCTTCAACGATTTTCAAAAGCTCTCCGCCTTGGGTTATCAGGCGGCCATAGGCTCCGGCATCGTCCGGCACAAAACCCAAAACGGCAACATCCGCGCCGCCGTCCAAAGCGTCAAAAACATCGCTAATGGTCTGCGCGCGAATGAGCGGCGCATCGGCGCAGAGCACAATCATATCGCCGTCAAAATCACCCAGCGCGCCGCGGGCGCACAGCACGGCATGGCCCGTTCCATTTTGCGGTTCTTGCACCGCAATATCCAGACCGAGCCCTTCCGCTGCCGCTCGCACATCCTGATTATGCTCGCCCACCACACAGATGATCTTATCGGCCCCGGCTTTACGCGCCAGATCGGTGACCCACGCCAGCAGAGAGCGACCGCCCACATGGTGCAGCACTTTGGAGGTCGCGGATTTCATCCGCGTAGATTTTCCGGCGGCCAAGATTATGGCGGCCCGTTTTGCGCTGCGTGTCATAATATATCCCAAATTACGGATTCGGCGTAAGTTAGCAAAGCACAGCCCGAAACGCACGTCTCAAAAGCCATTTATTGCGGTTCGTCCGCCGCTGGGATAGCCTGCGCCGCAGCAACAAAGGAATCGCGTATATGTCTATATCCAGACGCACATTTGGAGCGCTCGGCGCAGGAGCGGTTTTGAGCGGCTGCGCGCGAGATGCCCCGCCCTTAGTCAAACCGATACGGCACCTGCTTCCGACGCCTTTTGCCCGTATTGAAGGGCGTCAAACCACCGCGCTGACCGCGATCACAAATGTTGGCGGCAAGGCTATACGCCGCGAAGAAGGGCAGATATTTGCATTTCCGGGATCAAAATTACAATTTTCAGTGCGCGGAAGCTTTTGCGCGATTGAGCAAATTGCGAGCACGGGTATCACAGAGTGGGACGTCAGAATTAATGACGAACCCTGGACGCGCATCATAACGCCGGAGGGGCTATCTGTTCTCGAATTATCTAAAAATATGGACGCGCCGCATCTTGTAACGATGGTGAGGAGAACCGAGTCATGGAAAGGGACAAACCATGTGCTGCGCATTGTATCTGATGCTGAATTTGACGCGCCGCCTGCGCCCCCAAAGCGCAAATTACTCTTTATTGGCGACAGCATCACCTGCGGTGCAAATAGTGAACTGTCCGGCGCAGATGGCAGTTCGGGCGATATTATCAGCAATGCGCGGCTTAGTTACGGCCATATCCTCGGCGAGGCTTTGGGCGCGCAAGTCCACTTGGTCGCCTATGGCGGAAAAGGACTGGTTCGCGACTGGCAGGGCCTGACCACCGAAGTCACAGCGCCGCAATTTTTTGAGCGCGCCCTGCCCGATGACCCGGAGTCGAGCTGGGATCACAGCCAATATGTGCCCGATGCTATCGGGGTATGTCTTGGGCAAAATGATTTCAACCAAGATATACCGAACCGGGAAAGCTGGGTCGCGGCATATGTCAATTTTCTGCGCCGCATCCGCGAAACAGCGCCTAAGGCCTCTATGTTTGTGATAAATTCTCCAATGTCGCGCGATGACGGGCCAAGCAGCAAAGGCGGCGCTATGCTATCTTATCTTGATGAAATTGTCCGCACATCCGGCGATGCTAAAATTAAGCGGGCAAATGTCTCACATTATCCCGGCGTGACGCCAACAGATGGTCACCCGTCCACGGCGTCGCACGCTAAGATCGCGGATGAATTATTGCCTGCCTTTACAAAAGCTTTTCAATGAAACCCGCCTCGCTTGTCTTTGATCTGGACGGAACTCTCGTTGATACGGCCCCGGATTTAATCCGGGTGCTTAACCTCGTCATCGCTGATGTCGGCGTAGACGCGGTCAATTATAACGCGCTGCGCAATTTGGTCGGCTATGGCGCGCGGGCTTTGATCATCAAAGCGCTCTCAGATGCTTGCGTGATTGTCGATGACACTAAGATTGACGCTATGCAGGCTGAGTTTTTGCGACTCTACGCTGAGGACATCGCGCAAAAATCAGCCGCCTTTGAAGGTGTGACGGAGACCCTTGCCCTGCTAAAGCGTCAAGGCCATGCGCTATCCGTGGCCACCAACAAGCCCGGATGGCTGGCCCGACCGCTTTTGGACACGCTGAATATGACTCATTATTTTGATAACATTGTTGGCGGGGATGAACCAAAGGCCAAGAAACCCAATGCGGCGCATATTTTCGAGGCCTGCGGTCATCGCGGCTCACGCCCGATTGTCGTCATTGGAGATAGTGGCCCGGACGCCGGCGCGGCGGCAAATGCCGGAGCGGCCTGTGTTATGATGGCTTACGGGTACAGTCCGGTCCCTCTGGAATCGCTAAAGGCGGATGTCATCTTGCGAAAATTTCGCGAGATTCCATCCGCCTTGAACGCTTTGCTTAGATAGGTGAGAGAGAGAGAGAATACCTATCAAAGAGAGAGATTAAGCAAAGTTTTCCGTATTCGATGTCGGGACGCCGTTCACCATATTGGAGCGAACATCTGTGCGCGCAGAGCGCATAGAGGCCAAAAAGCCGCCGGGGATCAAATCGACTTTGACGTCTTTCCCGCGCTCAGCCCAATAAGCTTCAATTTTTTCTTTGATGCGAAGCGCACCGTCTTTTGTACAATAATCACCAGTCATAAGACCCTCTGTATTTATGGCGGTCTCTTTGCAGGGGCGCCGTGTTAATTTGCCGGGAAGCGTGGTTGCTTCCGATACAATGTAAGTAACAATTGATATTAGTATTTCAACCTAAAAATTATAATATTTTCGTTATTTATTTGTAATCCGAATTCCGATATTTTTCAGTTTACGTTCATAAACACCCTATTAGAGCCTATTATTAACGATTTTTCTGAAATTTCGGTAACCATAATCTTGGTTAAACCCTCTATATAATCTGATATATTATAAGTTTGACTTATAATCGGGCTTATATAGGGTACGTTGCCATGATGAGTTTTGGTGCAAAATTAAAATTAGCCCGATTAGAGCAAGGTCTCTCCCAAGCCGAGCTGGCCGCATTATGCACGGTCAGCCAGCCTACTGTGGCCAGTTGGGAGCGCGATTCCCATGCTCCGCGCCGCTTGACGTTGGTGCGCATTGCGGCCGCATTAGGCTTAACGCCCGCTTTTTTCACCGAAGACAGCCCCCCTGATGCCCTGCCCCTGGACGGTCCGCGCCTCATGCAAGTCCCCGTTTTGGACTGGCCAGTGCGTTATGCGGCGCTCTCAAGCGCCCCTGTGCGCCGTTATTTGCCGATTGGAACAAGCGCCCTGCGCCCGATTGCCCTGCCGCTGGAGGATATTTCCATGAACGCGCTGGGGCCGCTGGGCAGCTTGATTGTTATTGATATTGCAGAGGGCGAGATTGGGGACGGGCAAATCGCGCTGCTCGCGCAGCCCGGCGGCGTTCCCATACTGCGCCGCATGGTCAGCCGGGGCACTTATTTCGAGACCGCGCCCCTGCGCGGCCCTGCAGCCTCCGAAGAAACAGGCGCGCACACAATCCGCGGGCGCGCCGTCATGGTGATCAGCGAGCTTTAGTCGCCTCGGTCTATTCTGAGGCTTCCGGAATACCTGCGGGGCTTACAGAAAGCAGATTAATCTTTTTGCGCATCACAAATAAGAATAGGTAGAGCGCAATCAAAACGATTGGGAAGAACAGAATTTTCCCGAGCGTATCTTGACCGGCCGCCAATGTTACCGCGTCGCCCGTAAGACCTGCATCTGTTGCTGTCGCCGTCGCCCGATCAATCCAGCTTCCGATGACCGGCTGCCACATAGCAAGCCCCATCATACCGGCGCCGCCGACAACGGACATCCCAAGCGCGCCCGTTTTGGGCATATATTCGCCCACGAAACCGATCATTGTTGGCCAGAAGTAGCACACGCCAATCGCAAAGACGATTGCCGCGAGATAAACCATTGGTCCTGTTGCAATGGACAGGAGGAACACACCCAGTGTCGTCACAACCGCAGACCCCAAAAGAACGCCAATCGGGTTAAGCGCATGAACCAAAGGCCCCGCAAAATAACGTCCAATCGCCATCAAACCCGTCACAATTGCGAGAATGACCAGAGGATTTGCACCCGAAGATTCCAGCAAAGATCCGACCCATTGCTGCGTCCCCAGTTCTGTTGTCGCTGTGATGGTCATTATAACACATAGTAAAATGAAAAGCGGGCTAATCATGTGGAGGAGGTTCTTACCGGTATTTGTCTCATCCGACTTATCTAAGCTCACATCAGGGAACTTCGTCGTGAACACCATCCAGCCATAGATGATTGTCGGAATGATCATAACGCCGATCTCAAGTTGCCATGTCGAAACGCCTTCGCCGCCAAAGAGTTTTTTAACGGCCAAGGCAGCCAGCGAGCCAATAACAATGCCGCCCGGGAACCAGACGTGAAATTTATTGAGCATGGTCGTTTTATTATTGTTGTAAATATTAGCGATCATAGGATTACAGGCCGCTTCAACGCTGCCATTGGCAAAGCCCACCAGGAAGGTTGAGATCATGAGTCCCCAAAACCCGCCGGCAAAAATTGTCAGCGTCAGGCCGAGTAAATGCCCGAAAAAGGCAATGATCATAATCAGGCGCGGACCAAGTGAATTATAGAGAAGCCCGCCCAAGACCGTTGCCGCAGGGAAGCCGATAAAAGCCATCGCCGCTGTCCAGCCCAATTGCTCTTTTGTGAGGGCAAATTCTACGCCCAAATCGTTGAGCATTCCGGCGCGTATCGCAAATGTCATCGCCGTGACGGTCAGCCCGATGCAGCTGAGCAAAAACAGTCTTTGTTGATTTAGGCCCGCCGTACTGGCCATCGCCTCTTGTGTTGTCGTCGCCATAATTCTCTCCCCTATGGTTTACTTATGTCAGCCCCAGCATCTTGCGGTTGGTGGCTTTATCGGACGCGCCGCCGGCAAAGTCGTCAAAGGCTTTGTCAGTGACGCGGATGATGTGATCTTTGACGAACTGCGCGCCTTCGCGCGCGCCGTCTTGGTTATGTTTAATCGCGCATTCCCATTCGACCACGGCCCAGCCGTCAAAGTCATAGCCCGCAAGCTTGGAAAATATCGCTTTGAAATCAATTTGCCCGTCGCCGAGGCTGCGGAAACGGCCTGGCCGTTCTAGCCATGGGAGATAGCCGCCATAAACGCCCGCGCGGCCATTGGGGCGGAACTCGGCGTCCTTGACGTGGAACATCTTGATGCGCTCGTGATAGAGATCGATATATTCGAGATAGTCCAGCTGTTGCAGGATGAAATGGCTCGGATCGTAGAGAATGTTACATCGTGGGTGATTATCGACCAGCTCGAGGAACCGTTCAAATGTCGCCCCGTCATGTAAGTCTTCGCCGGGATGAATTTCGTAGCACACATCCACGCCGCATTCGTCATAATAGTCCAGAATTGGACGCCAGCGGCGGGCAAGTTCTTCAAAGCCTTCTTCGACTAACCCTGCAGGGCGCTGCGGCCACGGATACATAAAGGGCCAGACCAGCGCGCCGGAAAAGGACACGGACTGTGTCAGGCCAAGTCGCTGGCTGGCTTTGGCGGCAAATTTAACTTGCTCGACGGCCCATTTGTGGCGCTCATCAGGTTTGCCGTGAAGTTCCTTGGGCGCAAAGCTGTCAAAGGCTGTATCATAGGCCGGGTGAACGGCGACAAGCTGGCCTTGAATATGGGTCGACAGCTCTGTTATCTCGACGCCCCACTCGGCGCATTTGCCTTTAAATTCGTCGCAATAGGTCTGGCTCTCGGCGGCGAGTTTTAAATCCATACAGACGGGATTATCCGTCGGGATTTGCACGCCTTTATAGCCCACGCCCGCCATCCAGCGGCAGGCATTTTCCATTGTATCAAACGGCGCGTCGCCCATAAATTGCGCCAAAAATATTGCAGGGCCCTTCATCGTTTTCATTTTATCTCTACCCATTTTGAATTTTTAGAAGATGATTTCAATAGCGCCTCAACAAAGGCCATGCCGCGCACGCCGCCTTCAATGCCGGTCGTCGCGCCGCCATTACTGCGCAATGCGCGCGCAAAATCGATATACACATTGGCGAAGGCTTCCAGATAGCCTTCGGGATGGCCCGGCGGCGTGCGAAAGCCATCCTGCGCGCCTTGGGACAGATAGCCCTGGCCCGCGCGCAATATTTCTGTTGGGCGATCGGCGTAAGTTCGGATCAGCGTATTAGGCTCCTCCTGCCGCCATTCCAGCCCGCCCGTTTCGCCGTAAACACGGATCGACAAACTATTCTCATTACCCACGCAAACCTGACTGGCCGAGAGCGTGCCTTTAACGCCGTCTTCCATGCGAAACAGGCATGAGCCGTCATCATCGAGGCGGCGACCATCTACAAATGTCGTCAAATCAGCGGCCAAATGCGTCATGCGCTTGCCCGTGATATATTCCGCCAAATTATGAGCGTGCGTCCCAATATCGCCCATACAGCCCGACCCGCCGGAGCGTTTCGGATCTGTGCGCCAATCGGCCTGTTTATTATCAACTTCAGTCGCCAGCCAGCCTTGGATATATTCAACAAAGACTTTGCGGACTTTGCCAATTCCGCCCGACTCAACAATGCCGCGCGCTTCGCCGACAAGCGGATAGCCTAAATAGGTATGGGTTAGACCGTAAGCTTTGCCGCTGCTCTGCACAATTTTACGAAGCGCCTTGGCCTCATTTAAATCCAGCGTAGCAGGTTTGTCGGACAGCACAGCAAAACCCGCCTCTAATGCCGCTTTAGCAACAGGAAAGTGCATATGGTTTGGCGTAACAATCGCGACAAATTCCATGCGCTGATCTTCAGGCAGCGCCGCCTCGCCCACCATCATATCGGAATATGAGCCGTAACAGCGGTCCGCGGACAGGCCGAGTTCACCCGCCATAGATTTGGATTTTTCCGCCGTTGAAGAAAATGCGCCGCAGACAAGCTCAATCTCGCCGTCAAGGCGCGCGGCAAAACGGTGAACGGCGCCAATAAAGGCCCCGGGGCCTCCGCCAACCATACCCATACGAACGCGATTACTCACCTGCACTCTCCCCTTATCATCGCGCAATTTCTGCGTCTAATGATGAAATGACAGCGCTATCATTATAGCTTTAGCGTGCAAAGGCAATATGAAGAATAAAAATTATGCGCGCAATTCTTGCGCGAGTTTCGCCGCCTCAGAGGCAATCTTGGTGACGGCGTCATAATTGCCCGCCGCAATCTCATCAGCCGGTGTCAGCCAGCTGCCGCCACAGGCCAGCACGGCCGGAACAGCAAGATAATCGCCCAGTGTCGACGTATTTACGCCGCCCGTCGGCATGAAGCGCACATCACGGAAAACGCTCGACATGGCTTTGAGCATTTTGGGACCGCCCGCGAGAGAGGCCGGGAAAAACTTCACGGTGCGCAGACCGTAATTATAGGCTTGCTGCAACTCTGTGGCCGTGGCGATGCCCGGCAGGATGGGCATGTTGTTTTTCTGTGCAAGTTTCACAACGCCCTCAGTCAGGCCCGGAGAAACGATAAATGTCGCGCCGTGGTCAATCGCTTGCTGGCACTGCGCCTCAGTCAGGACTGTGCCCGCGCCGGTAATGGCTTCGGGAACTTGCTCTGTGATCGCTTTAAGGCAAGCGAGAGAATTATCGGTGCGCAGAACAACTTCGATGACTTTAAGTCCGCCCGCAACCAGTGCGCGCGTGGTTTTCACCGCAACATCGGGATCGGTCGCCTGAACCAATGGGACAACAGGTGTGGATTCCAAAAGGGACATTAGGTCAGACATAGTAGAGTTCTCCGGTTTTGAATCGCGCTCTATCGCGGCCCAAACCAATCTGCAAGACCTGTTGCGCAAAATTGGTCTAATATGTTTGATATTTAAGTTATATTAGCGCCCCAGTCGCTTTCGCGCCATATTATCGGCAACGTCATTTGTGGGCCTGTTTTCCGATTTTGAAATCTTAAAAATCTCTTCGGTCGTGCGCTCCAACTCGTCCAGCTTGGAGTCGACCCAAGCGGGATCATATGTTCCCGACACTTCTGATGCGATATTAATTATGCCGCCCGCATTGATAACGTAATCCGGCGCGAAAAGGATGCTTGCGCGATGCAAAGCTGCACCCATTTCCGGCGTGCTGAGCTGATTATTCGCCGCGCCGGCCACAATGCTTGCTTTGAGCTGCGGGAGACTATCGGGATTAATCGCGCGGCCCAGCGCGCAAGGCGCAAATATATCAGCCTCTTGCTTATATATCTCATCAAGCCCAACGACGATCGCGCCAAATTCAGCTTTGGCGCTCTCGAGCGCGTGTTGATTAATATCGGTCACAATCAAATGCGCTCCGGCCTCGTGCAAATGGCGACATAGCGCGTAGCCGACATGGCCAATACCCTGCACGGCAACCGTCAAGCCTTTGACGCTCTGTTTGCCTAGACGATGCTTAGCGGCGGCGCGCAGCCCCAGAAAGACGCCTTTCGCTGTGATGGGTGACGGATCACCGGAAGCCGCCTCGCCGCTATTCAGTCCGGCTACATATGGCGTTTGTGTTTTGATAATTTCCATATCGGCCGGCGAGACGCCAACATCTTCGGCAACAATATATTTCCCGCCAAGTGTATGCACGGCTTTGCCGAACGCCGTGAATAAGGCTTTGCGATCAAAGTCACCTTCAGGTTTTAAGATGACAGATTTGCCCCCGCCCAGCTCCAAATTGGCCATGACGTTTTTATAACTCATGGCGCGCGATAGCCGCAGCACGTCATCAATGGCCGCATCTTCGCTCTCATAGGACCACAGGCGACACCCGCCCGAGGACGGGCCGTGAAGCGTACTGTGAATAGAAATGATCGCCTTTAGGCCGCAATCAGGATCGGTAAAAACATGGACGCCTTCATGGTCATCAAATGAGGGATGATCAAAAACAAACATGCGCGCTCCCCGCGAAACTCAAATCCTACAGTCGCAGTAAATCTGTTATCACGCAATTGCAGTGTCGATTTTCACCAAAATGCGTAAAAATTTACCCATCAGACATGAGGGTGGCCGCGCGGCAGGCGGATCTGATCATGCCCATGGCAAGTATTCCGCCCGAGCCGTCGCCGACGCCGATGCCTAAATCCAGCAAAGGGGTTTTCCCGATACGGTCCAGTATTGCCTTGTGCCCCGGCTCGCGCGTGGCGTGAGCGGCGTAACAATGGGCGATGGCATCAGGATTTACGGCGTGAAGCACTGCCGCCGCAGCGCAAGAAACAAACCCATCCAGCATTACGGGAATATGTTGATGCCGCGCGGCCAATATCGCCCCGACCATGCCGGAAATATCGCGTCCGCCCATACGCGCCAACACGTCCAGCGGGCTCTTTATGGCGTCACTATGCAGGCGAGCCGCCTCGGATACCGCTGCAATGCGGCGCGGGGCAATCTCGGCGCTTCCGCCCGCCCAATATTCTGTTTGCCCGCCATAAAGGCTTCGCGCAATCGCCGCAGCAGCCGTTGCCGCGCCATATCCCGCATTCCCCAATACGATTAAGTCGGCCCCTTCGGCGACCACTTCCATACCGAAGGCCACAGCCGCCGCGCAGTCTTTCTCAGATAATGACGGTTCTTTTGTCATGTCCGCGCAAGGCACTTCGGTGCCCAGTTCAAAGATTTTGAACGCGGCCTCAGCGGTTGTGGCAAGGCTGCGAACGCTTGCGGGTCCCTCTGAAAGTAGCTTCACCCGCGCTGCCGCGCCTTTGGACGGATCAGTGCCAATCACAGTTTCGGCCACGCCGTGCGAGCCAACGAAAACAGCCACGAGCGGGCGCGTAATATCGGGGCGCAATGTGCCTTGCCATCCCGCTAGCCACGTCACGGGATCCCCCAAATCCCCCAAACAGCGCAGCGGGTCAGCCTCTAAGACTTCTGACAATTTCTCCGCGCAGTCATTATCGCGCTGCGGCACACTATTTATTAGCGCCGTAATATCTTCGAAGGGTGAATTTTGGTCGTTCATATCATTCATACGGTGGTGATAGCCTGCCCGTTTTCTGCGTAAAGCTCTTTCGCTGTATATTGTATATTATCTTTGGCGATTCACCGGACTTAAACGAGTTGACGTTATGGTGCTTAAATGAGCAATTTACTTCGCGATAGTTTTATCCTGTGCGTCTGTATTGGCGGGGCCGCCTATTTCCTCAATGGGAATGATCGGTTCCAAGCCTTTATGAACGGGGAAACGGCCACCGACGCAATGGTGGTCGAGCAAACGACGCCCCAACCCCCGCAGCGCTTGACGCAGCCCATCGTCGAGAGCAGTTCCGTGGTTTCGATCCGTAAATCCCCGGACGGACAGTTTTGGACAGATGGCCGCGCAAACTCTGCGACCATTAAATTTTTGGTCGACACAGGCGCATCTGTCGTCGCTTTGACGCCCGAAGATGCACGCCGCGCAGGTCACGATCCACGCAATATGACTTTCGATGTCCCGGTTAATACCGCAAATGGGCAAATATTTGCGGGTCGGGTCCAGCTAAAATCCGTAACGATAGGCGCGGTAACAGTTCGCGATGTCGAAGCCCTCGTTGTCCCCGAAGGCTTGTCCGTCTCGCTCTTGGGCATGAGCTATCTGGGCCGCCTTCAGAAGGTCGAAGCCACGCAGAGCATGATGATTTTGCGGCGGTAATAAAAAACCCCGACCAAGGCCGGGGTTTCAGTATTCACTATTTAGCCTCGTTTAGGCTTTGCCGGCTTTCAAATCAAAGCGATCCGCCATCATGACTTTGTCCCATGCCGCAACGAAGTCGGCGACGAATTTCTTGCTTGCATCATCACAGGCATAGACTTCGGCGACAGCGCGCAAGATTGAATTTGATCCGAAGACCAAATCATAACGCGTGCCTGTCCACTTCACTTTCTTGGAGGCGCGGTCTTTGCCTTTGAAAGCTGTCTCGGCTTTATTGCCGGACCAGACCGTATTCATATCCAGAAGATTGGTGAAGAAGTCATTGCTCAGCACGCCGACATTTTCCGTAAACACGCCATGCTCTGAACCGTCATAATTGGCCCCAAGAACGCGAAGGCCGCCCACAAGAACCGTCATCTCAGGCGCAGTCAGCGTCAAGAGTTGCGCGCGGTCAACAAGGTGATCTTCCTCGCGGCGCTTATCGCCCCTCTCATTTTTGCCGACATAATTGCGGAAGCCGTCATGTTTCGGCTCCAGCCAGTCAAATGACTCAATCTCTGTCATCTTCTGCGTGGCGTCCGTGCGGCCCGGCGTGAACGGCACTTTGACTTTATGGCCGCCATCTGCCGCCGCCTTCTCCACAGCCGCGCAGCCGCCCAGAACGATCAAGTCAGCGAGCGATACATTACCGTCAAAGTCTTTCTTGATGGCCTTAAGCTTGCGCAAAACTTTCGCCAGCTTTTTAGGCTCATTGACTTTCCAGTCCTTTTGCGGGGCCAGCGCGATGCGCGCGCCATTTGCGCCGCCGCGTTTATCAGAGCCGCGAAATGTAGACGCGGACGCCCATGCCGTAGAGACCAATTCAGAGACGGAGAGACCGGAGGCCAGAATTGTCTCTTTCAGCTCCGCGATACTTTTGCGAGATAATTTACGACCTGTCGCTTTTGGGACAGGGTCTTGCCAAATCAACTCTTCGCTTGGAACCATATCACCCAGATAGCGGTCAATCGGGCCCATGTCGCGATGGGTTAACTTATACCAGGCGCGCGCGAAAGCGTCGGCAAATTCATCGGGGTTTTTATGGAAACGCTTAGAGATTTTTGCGTATTTCGGATCCATTTTCAGCGCCATATCAGCGGTCGTCATCATAATTGGAACACGCTTTTTCGGGTCACTGGCATCCGGCGCCATTGGCCCCTCGCCTTTGACTTTCCACTGGGTTGCGCCAGCTGGAGATTTTGTCAGCTCCCATTCATGGTTGAGCAGCGCATCGAAATAGCCATTATCCCACTGCGTTGGATTATCTGTCCACGCGCCTTCAATGCCGGATGTCGTCATGTCGCGCGCGCGGCCCTTACCAAAGCTTTGCTTCCAGCCCAGACCTTGCTCGGCCATTGTCGCGCCTTCAGGTTCTGCGCCGACATAATCATCAGGATTTGACGCGCCGTGCGCTTTACCGAATGTATGACCACCGGCGGCCAGCGCCACAGTCTCTTCATCATTCATCGCCATGCGGGCAAATGTATCGCGAATATCATAGGCTGATTTTAGCGGATCAGGATTACCGTTTGGCCCTTCGGGGTTTACGTAAATCAGGCCCATCTGAACGGCGGCGAGCGGATTATCGAGATCACGCTTGCCTTTGTAACGCTCATCATTTGTCGCGAGCCACTCTGTTTCCGGCCCCCAATAAATATCTTCCTCGGGCTCCCAAATATCCTCGCGGCCACCGGCAAAACCAAATGTCTTAAAGCCCATCGTTTCGAGCGCGCGGTTACCGGCAAAGATCATCAGATCTGCCCAAGATAAAGCGCGGCCATATTTCTTTTTAATCGGCCATAACAGGCGGCGGGCTTTGTCGAGATTCCCATGATCCGGCCAGCTATTGAGCGGCGCGAAACGCTGCGAGCCGGAGCCCGCTCCGCCGCGTCCGTCTTGAACGCGATATGTCCCGGCGCTGTGCCACGCCATACGAATGAAGAAGCCGCCATAGTGACCAAAATCTGCCGGCCACCAGTCTTGGCTGTCGGTCATAATCGCATCAACGTCTTTGGCGAGTTTCTTCAAATTGATTTTCTTAAATGCCTCAGCGTAATTAAAATCCTCGCCCATCGGATCGCCGGCAGGCGCATTTTGGTGAAGCATTTTGACATTCAGTTGGTTTGGCCACCAATGTTGGTTGGCCTGCGTTCCGGTTGCGCGGTATTTATTCTCGCCGTGCATTACAGGGCATCTACCTTCGCCCTCTGCGTTAACGTCCCAAACTTTAGTCATAAAATTCTCCATTTAAATTCATTGTGCCAGAAAGTGGCTCTGATTCTGAACCGAAATAAAGCACAGAACATCATTTGTATAATTGATTATTTAAATAATAATGATAAGCATTACTTATGAATATAAGAGACCTCGAATATATCAAATCCGTGGCGAAACACCTTCATTTCGGCGAAGCCGCACTCGCCTGCAATGTCAGCCAACCGGCCCTGTCCAGCCAAATCAAAAAACTCGAAGCTGAACTTGGGGTGACATTATTTGAACGCGACAATCGCTCGGTGAGGGTAACCGATGCAGGCCAGAACGTAATAGGGCTAGCAGAAGAAGCTCTGTCGGTCATAGATAATATTTATGCCGCAGCGGAAACGGCCCGGGACCCGTTATCCGGAGAATTCCGCCTTGGGACTATTCCGACAATCGCGCCCTATCTCTTCCCGAATTTTGTCACGCAAAGCCGCGCCGCCCTGCCCAGCTTGAAGCTTCAATTCCGCGAAGACATTACAGATCGCCTCAATGAGGCATTGCTTAGCGGTGAACTTGACGCTGCCATTCTCGCCACGCCGCCGGAAAGCCCCAAGCTGAATGTCATTGAACTTTATGATGAACCGTTCTGGGTCATCTTTCCCGAGCATCATGACCTGCAAAGTTTCAAACGCGTCCGCACCAAAGACCTGCCCACGGATGAGCTTCTCCTCCTTGCCGAAGGTCATTGTTTCCGCGAGCAAGCGATGGATGTCTGCCGTCTGGATAGCTCTAATGAGACGTACACTGTTCGGGCAACAAGCCTGGAGACCCTCATTAATATGGTCGCCGCGCGTCAAGGCGTGACCTTAGTTCCCGCTATGGCGCTCAACCCGCGCCGTATAAAAGGCAGCGGCGTAGATACGCATAAGTTAAATGACAAATCCGCCTATCGCCGCATATATCTGACCTACCGAAAAAGCTTCCCGCGCGCCGCCCTGCTCCAAAAAATGGCCGATGTCTTTTGCGACGGATTGCCGGATACGGTGAAGCGTATACGGCGTTAGTTCAGATATGGCGAGACCTTAGCCTCAAGAATTTCAATCAGCTCTGGGTCCATGAAAGGATAGTCGTCCGGAATATCCAGAACGTCTATTCTCGTATGATTTAGAACGTTTCGAAATTCAGCTTTAATCCGCGACTTGTGCTTATCTTCCATAACCAAGATTACATCTGCCCACTCAATATCTTTGTTAGATATCTTGCGGCGCGCACTGGACGCCGTCCCTGCAGATCGAACCGAAACAGCTGAGCGGTTTCGGAAAATCCGCTCCGCCGTTGGGCTGCGCCATTGATTCTTGCTGCACACGAAAAGGATTTTCTTCATCACCCCATCACCGCTTTACGCGCCATATTCGCCGCGACGAGCAAGAGGCAGATGCCGAATATGCGTTTGAGTTTGGCTTGCGGGAGACTATGGGCGAGTTTTGCGCCGAGCGGGATTGTTAAAATGGCGAAGCTCGCGACCAGGGCAAAGCCGAGCAGATTGACATAGCCCAGCGAGCCATAGGGGCGACCCGCGACGCTCCAACCCGAAATGATAAACCCTATCGTGGCCGGAACAGCAATCGCGAAACCAAAGCCGGAGGCTGTGCCAATGGCGCGGTGGATTGGCACGCTGCACAGGCTCATCAGCGGAACTGTCAGAGAGCCGCCGCCTATGCCCATGAGGGCTGATAGCGCCCCAACCGTTCCACCCACAACAGGCGGCGCGGCGCCCGCCGGAACGCTGTCACGCAAAACGAAATCCGGTCGTCCAAAGATAAATTGCATCGCGACAAAGCTTGCAATGACGGCAAATAATATCGTCAGCGCTTGTCCCGAAAATAATGGCGCAAGCCAGAGCGCGGCGATAAAGCTCCCTGCCCCGATCCACAGCGCGTAACTTTGCCAAAACCTGTCCGGCCAGAGCAACTCCCACGCGACGGATTTGCGTTTGTGATGCGCCGCCGTGCTGCGGATGGAATTGACGATAATTATTGCGCCGGATGTTGCCACGGCGCAGTGCATCAATACGCTTTCGGGAACGCCGATTGCGCCAAAAGCAAAATAGAGCGCCGGCACCATGACGGCCCCGCCGCCAATTCCAAATAGACCTGCGCTTAATCCTGACAGCGCGCCA
>ENA-ORXM01003295-ORXM01003295.1-marine-metagenome-genome-assembly--contig:-NODE-3295-length-16415-cov-6.123883_pt1 | contig 16415 bp, 8 predicted proteins | sample MGYA00237867_ERZ511480 | MGnify/ENA primary metagenome ERZ511480 (study PRJEB26309, sample SAMN06266103) | marine metagenome | isolation source: Algal blade | place: United Kingdom:Sidmouth, United...
CTGCCAAGTGCCGGCCTCTGTGGCAGACGGATCGCCGCCGCGAGACTTTCCTGGTGGCCACCTGGTCGCTACTTTGAGAACGTGTTTCTATGGGCCTTGCTTCGAGTCGCACGACGCTGGACCACCACGACCACTGCCTACGGCAGGCGTTGCGAGACGGTTTCCCGGCTGCATCTGGCGGTGTCCTAGGCCCCCTCGCCTGTGTTTTACGCCGTATGGGGGCGGAGAGCTGCGGAACCGGTGCTGGTCTCGTTACCGTCGCACGCCAGCGCGTTACGCAATGGCGTGCGGTCGGCACCCGTCAGGGTGCCGACCGTCCTGAAACGATTATGCGGTGGGGGGAGGGGATGAGAGACCTGGCACGGCTGGTGATCTCGATACCGTCGCACGCCACTGCGTCACGTACTGGCGTGCGGTCAGCACCTGCCGTGGTGCCCGCCGTCTGATCGTTCCTAGTGTCAGGTGACGCCATCGCATCCCGCGCTTTCCGCGTGACGCGGTCCCGCTGATCCGCCCCCCCCCAGGGACACCGTGCCGCACGCCCTACCATCGCGCGGGGCGCTCCCTCGCGACCCTCTCGTGCCGCACCCAGTACCTCATCCACCGCCCCGCCTCTCCAGCCCGTTACGCGCCACGTCGCGCCCTCTGGCCCGCTTCCCCGCTGCCGGACGAGGGCACCTGTGTGCTGACACGCAGCCCCTGTGCTCACAGGTTCCCCACCTTTCCCCGCCCCTGCAGGCGGTCCATGCCGCGTGCCGCCGGGCCTGCGCTATCCCCCCCTACTGTCGATGTCTTTTGGCAACGGGGCAGTGCGCGCGCGCGTATGACTGCCAGGTGGACACCCCGCAGCACATCCCTACAGTCATGCGCGCGCACAAGCAGGTCCTGCTGGTGCCAAGCGTCCCACACACTCCATCCCTGTCCCTCTCTGTTCCCCGCCTGCGCTCGGAACCGCCGATGCAGGGGGCATGCTGCCGGCCCCTCAGCACCGCCATATCCAGGTGCTATGGTGGGTTCACCCTCGTGGCGCCTCTTGTCGTCAGCCGTCGTGACGAGGCGCCCTTGTGGCGCCCCCGCCGCGAGCGGGGCGCAGCGGTGCCGCATATCTGACAGGCAGCGCGCGTAACGGCCCCCGAGTGGCACGGGTTGCGCTCGCGCGCGCACGCAGGTCGCAAGCCGGGCTGCGGCCAGTCTGCCCACTCTGCCCGCCGTCGTCAGGCGGCTGCCCACACGCGCACCCCGTTCGTGCCCGCGCGCGCGCGCAGGTCGCATGCCTCACTGCGGCCAGTCTCCCCACTCTGGCCGCCATCGTCAGGCCGCTGCCCGCGCGCACCCCAATCGTGTCCGCGCGCGCGCGCTTTTAAAACCACTCTGCCTTCACTCTCTCCGACTCTCGTCGCCGTCGTCAGCCACCTCCCCCTCCACCACCTCCTCCCCCGTGGCTCGCCCCTTTACCCAGAGAACGCGACGCGACCCTCTCCCTCACCCACTCACACCCCGGCGTTCCTATCGTCCCTCCCCAGAGCCCATTCGGTCGGTATGGCCTCTGCCGGGGAGCAGGCCGCCTCCGTGCCAGCGGCTGCGGCGGCCGGGCCGGCTGCCACCTCACCGTCGTCGGGCGCTCCCCCGGCCGGGGAGCAGGCGGCCTCCGTGCCAGCGGTTGCGGTGGCCGGGTCGGCGGCCTCCGTGCCAGCGGCTGCGGCGGCCGGGTTGGCGGCCACCTCACCGCCGTCGGGCGCTCCGCCTGCCGTGGAGCAGGCGGCCTCTGCGGGGGCGACAGCCTCATCGCACGGGCCGCCTGCGGGCACCGCAGCGTCGTCGGGCTCCCCCCGTGCCGCGACCGACTCCCCGGTGTACACTGGCTTTGCGCTGTGGCCTGCCGCAGCCAGCGTTGTGTGTGTGCCGTGTCAGACCACTCTGACGCGCGGCCGAGCGCTTGCGCGCCACACCTGCGTCAGTAGCCACAAGCTGGCGGCGGCGGCCATGTCGTCTCTGGTGTTTGACCTGAACAAGGCCGGCAAACCACTGCCCAAGCACGTCGGCGCCGCTGTGGCGACGCCAGAGGCGTGCAAGGACCTCCTGGCGGCTTCCCCGTCCGCGACTGCGCTGCTGGTGCGCTCTGCGTACGCGGCGGACAAGGTGTGGCCGTCTGCGCCTGACGCGCGCCACCCAGAGGCCGTCGTTGGGTTGGACACCCAGCCCGCCTACGCGTGCTACGCGTGCCAGTCGGCGTCGTTGACGCACAAGGGCGTGCACAAGCCGCTGGGTGCCGGGGCGGGTGGGGGGGTAGATGGAGGCGGCGGCGAGGACGGGGGCGACGGGGAGTCAGAGGCGCCGCCGCCGCCACCCTCTGTCCCGGCGGTGTGCGTCAACACTGCGTTTTACCGCGTGTTTGTACAGACACTGCTGCGCGGGAACAAGACGGCCTTCTTTCCAGTGGCCTTCACGCGGGTCGTCGGCACTGCCTCGTTGGCTGCCGCCGCCGGCGTCGTCGTTGGGGGGGATGGCGCGGCTGCTGGGGGCGCTTCGGACTCTGGCGGTGGCGGCCGCGGCGGCGGCCACGGCATTGGCGGGGCTCGGCCCCAAGCTGCAGCGCCGTCGCCGGCGCCAGCGCCGCCGTCGGCGGTGCTTTCTGTAGACGATTTCCTCGGCTTGAGCGCGTCGCCGGCGATGCTCGGCGGGCGCCGCCGCAACCGTGCCTGGTCGACGTTGCCGACGGCCGAGCTCGAGTCGTCGCCGGCTACGTGTGGCGGCTTGCTCCACACGTACGACTGGCTGGGGCGCTTGCGCGAGGGGAACTGGACGCCCTCCAGTGTGTTGGAGCGCTTTGGCGTGTACGACAACCCGACGAACGCGACGCCCTCTGAGCCGCGCGGGTGGCTGTTCTTCCTGTGCCTCCGCGCCGCAGTGTCCAAAGTGTTTGACTTGGCGCTCAAGCACCTGCGCAAGTGCGACCCGACGGTGCTGGGCAAGCTGGCCATTGGGTCGCTGCCGACGACTCCGACGGCGGGGACGGTAGAGAAGGCGCTGGCCGTCGGGCACTATCCGGCGTTCAACATCCGGGTGCAGCCGCGCACCGTGGAGAGGTACGAGCACGACGCGGCGTTGGTCCTGTACGCGGCCGCCATTGTGGGTGTAGATGCACGCCGGTCGGCGGCTGTAGCTATGGAGGAGGGCACCGTTGTGCCCGTCCTCAGCACTGCCGTCTCTGACGCTGTCGCCCACATTTGCGCGGCGTATCCACCGCCGCCGCCGGCGCCGGCTGCTGGTGCTGCCGCTGTCAACGACGAGCAAGAGGAGGTGGAGGAGGAGGAGGAGGGGGAGGGCGGCGGCGGCGGCGGGCCTCCGCGTGCAGCCCAGTCGACCCCCCGTGCGGCCGTCGCGGCGGTTGCCAAGGAGATTGGCGAGGGGCGTCTTCTCGAGCCGACCGCCATTGCCCTCGTGGCCCTTTGCCACGAGCAGTTTGACCCCCGCAGCGTCGCCAATGGGGGGACTGGCAAGTTCCAGTCTGACCTGACGATGCTGCTCCCGTTTCTCTCTGTGCTGTATGCGCACCACTCGTGTCGGTCACCCGCTACGTTGTCGGCGGGCGGTGCTGGCGGTGCGGATGGAGGCGGCGGCGCATCTTCCGCGGCGCGCGCCAGCGGCGTGTCGATTATGGACGCGACGGGGGCACAGCACTTGGCGGCTTCCTTGTTGTTTACCGTGCGCATTGCCAACACGGTGCACTTTATGCACCGGCAGCTGCCGACGGTGGAGGACCTGTTTGCCGAGATTGGGTACCTCAGCGACCCGAGCCAGACGACCGCGGCGTCGTCGGTTGTCATGCTGTACGAGCGGTCGGCCAAGATGGCGGCCGTCGAGGCCAAGACACTGGTGTACCTGCCTTGTAACGAGGCGTCGCACACCGCCGGCATCCCGCCGGCGCTTGGCGTTGGCCATTGCGGCGCGCTGCTCGGCCGGGGCGTCCACCTCAGCACCGTCGCCGTCGGGCAGCGTGTGGCGGCGATGCAGGAGGAGATGTTTCGTCGCATGACGGACCTGCTGTTTGGGTATGACCCGGCTTCGTCGGGGGTGCTCGGGCCCGACGCGCTGTTGCTGGTCGACCGCGTGAGCAACGCCGACCCGGGCGTCTCGCTGCTGCAAATTGCAGACAACGAGGAGCGTGTGCGTCGGTGGTTGAGCCACTTTCTGAGCAGCGGCGCGCTCGACGGCGACGCCACGCTCGCCCGTCAGGGGGAACGCGCACGCCGCGTGTCCGCCGATGCCGCGGACGTCGTCGAGCGCTACCTCGCGGCGCTGGACGCGCACGAACCGGCCTGAGCCGCTCGAGCCGGGGGGGGGGGGGGGGGGGGGGGGGGGGGGGGGGCGCTCGTGAGGTCGACCCGGTGCAGCCGCCGACGGTTCGTGATGCGGCTGCGCTTGCGGCTCACCGCCTCGGCTGTGAGGAGCTGCGTGCCCTCTTTTGGGCGCTCATCTACATTGTCTCTGGCGCGCCTTCCCGCCAGACGGAGAGCGCCGAGACGACGCTCTGTGCGTCTGCGGCGCGGCCGTTGCGGTCGCTGCACATCCACGAGGGCCTCTTTTTCACGGTGCTCGTCTACAACAAGACGCAAAGCGTGTCGGAAGGTGTCGGGCGGCCCATTTCGCGGTGGATGGACGCCAAGTCGTCGTCGCTGCTTCTCATCTACCTCGTCTTTGTCGAGCCGCTTGACGCGTACTTTGCGCGTGCTGTTCCTGGCCGGGGGGGGGAGGGGAGCGGGATGACGACGACGATGGCATCGACGAGGGTGTCGCGTGCGGGCGTGCGAGCAACCGCTCCCCCGTCGGTCATCGACCGGTCTCTCCTCTTTCGTGACCGGGCCGGCAAGGCGCTGCCGGTGAGCCGCCTCAATTGGGCGCTCCAGGACAAGCTTTTGGGCGGCATTGCCGCTGTCCCCGTCGGTGTGCAGCTGTGGCGACAGTGGGCAGCCGGGGCCGCCAAGCAAGTGACCAAGATGGACGTGTTGGACGCAAACTTTGGGGGTGGTGGTGGTGGTGGTGGCGGCGGCACCGTGTCGGCGCCGGCCTTTGCGGGGTTGCCGAGCATTGGGCACGTCGACCTTGGGTCCAATTTTGGGGGCATCCTCGAGCACCAGAGCGGTCACAGCGCGCTGACGGCGGCGTCCAAGTACGCGGGGGACCCGAATCTGTCCATCAACCGAGTCAACACGGCGAGCGTCTTTTTGTTCCGGGCCGCGTCGATGCGTTGCCATGGGGCCATGGGGCTCCACTCGCGGCACCCAGGCGGCAGCCTGGGGATGCGGCACCCGTTGGAGCCCAACCCCACGACGCCCGCAGCGGCAGTGGCGGCGCCGTCCCCGGTGCCGCCCTACCTCCAAGCGACAACCCCTGCACCCTCCAACGGCGGTGGTGGCGGTGACGGCGGCGTGTCGACGATGCTCGGGTCTCATCGGCCCCCTCCTCCTCGTCCTCCTCCTCCTCCCGCCGCGGCCAGTGGGCCTCCTCAGCACGCCGCGCAGCGGGTGTCGCAGCTGCAGCTCGCCCGCACGTACCGTGTCGACCGGTCGGCCGCAGAGGGGCTGGCCGACGCCGAGCTGCGGCGCCTGTACGGCGTCAATGCAAAGTACAAGTCGGTCCAGCAGCAGCAAGCCGTGTATGCGGTGCTCCATGCACGGGACCCGCAGACGGTTCTGACGGTGCTACCGACGGGGGGCGGAAAGACCAACGTGTGGCTCTTGCCGTGCGCTGCCGAGCGTCACGCTGCTGATGCGGCAGCGTTGGCGTCGGCATCGGCCGAGGTTGGCAGTGGGAACCGCCGGGACGGCACGACTAGTGCTGCTCCCGCTGCTGGTGCTGCCGCTGCTGGTGGAGGGGCCGGCGCGCTCGCGTCGCGCGTGCCGCCGTCGCGGGGGTCTGGGTCCCCCCTCTCCTGGGGTCCGCCGGTGACGGTTGTCCTGACACCGACGGTTGCGGTGGCGGCAAATGCGCGCGAAGCTGCAGAGGCGGCTGGACTTGTGGTGGCCATGTGGCCAAAGGCGGCGGTCGGGCGGTCTGCGGCGCTCTACCCCACCGACGCGTCTGTCCTCATTGTCAACATGTGCACGGCGGTGGCGGACAAGGTTGGCATTGCGCAATTTTTTGCAGCCTTGGACGCTGTGGGCCGCCTCGCGCGCGTCGTCATTGACGAGGCGCACCTGGTGGCTCTGTGGTCTGGCTTCCTTCACCTCCTACTGGAGCTCCGCGATGTGTTGCTCGACCTCCGGTGCCCGTCCATCCTGCTGTCGGCGACTGTTCCGCCGACAGCCGTGACGGAGCTGTGTGCGGGCGTTGGGCACACCATTTCACGCCCCTTTCTGTGCATCCGCCAGTCGGTGCGGCGAGAGAACGTGGCGTATCGGGTGGAGCCGTGCCCGTACGTGTTTTCTCGGCGGCCTCGCAACTCGGTCGGTGCCGGCGAGGAGGACCCCAACGCGGAACTCCACCGGGCGGCAGCCGCGCGCGTCGTACGGCAAGTGCACGGGATGCGCTGTGCCAACGGCACCATTGCGGGGCGCTCTGCGTGCGTGGCCGTGTGTTGTGAGATGACGGCAGAGGTGGACGGCATTGCGGCGGCTATCGGCGCCCTGCTGGAGCTCCACGTTTCGGCCGGCATGGCGGACGCTGCTGGGGGTGGGGCTGACGAGAGTGTAGCTGTCGCTGCCCAAGCGTCGCTGGACGTGGTCGTTGTCAAGTTTCACTCGCAGCTGGACGCGGCAGAGCTGGCCCCTCTACCGCCCGCATCTTCCCTCTCCTCGCGTGGTGGTGGTGGTGGTGGTATTGGCGGTCGGCCAGGCAGCAGCAGTGGTGGTGGTGCTGCGGCCGCAGGGGCCGACGCGGACCCGCTAGTCGCCCAGTGCGTCCGCGTTTACGCCAAAGGGCAGTTGCTGTGTGGCGACGACGGCGGAGCCGACGCCGCCGCTTCCGGGTCGAGGCGCGTGGGCTCGGGCGCGTCTGTCCCAGCCATTCGTTCGGGGCGGCCGTCGGCGTCCGCGGCCGCTGTTGTGGCTGCCGAGGCAGCTGCTGACGGCGTCGGGGTGACTATCATGGTTGGGTCCCCCGCCGTCACGACGGGGTCGGACTTTCCCAAGATGACGTGGGGCCTTTTCCTCGGAGGTCGCAACATTCTTTCGTTTTCGCAAGCGGCCGGCCGTCTTGAGCGGGACGGACGAGGAGGAGGAGGATGGTCGGAGCAGGCGATTGCGGAGGTGTGGAACCCGCGCAACTTCTCTGATGCGCTGGTCGACCGCAATGGCACCCCGGTTGTCGACATTGCGGGTCTTGGCGACTTTGACGCGTGGGTCAACGGCACCTTGTCGTCGTCCTCGTCTGCCGGCGGGGCGTCGGGCGGCTTGGCTCAAGTGTGCCGCCGATGGGGACTCGATTCGGTTCTCGACGGTGTCCCTGAGTCGGAGTTTAAGACCTGCCTCCAAGCCGGGTCTGCGCAGTGTGACCTGTGCATGAGCCGGGCGGCGGCGGCGGCGGCGGCGGCGCCGGCGGCAGCTGCAACGGGCGTCGCGGCGACGGCGTTTGTGCGTCGCGGCGATGTGGCGCCGGTCGTCCGCCCGCTCGGAGCAGCACAGTCGGTGGGCGGCGGCGGCGTCGGGCGCGCTCGGGGAGGCCACCTGCAGCAGCAGCAGCTGCGGTCGCGCCCCGGCGGGCCAGAGCCGTCGAGTGTCGGTTCTTCGTCCGGCTTTGTGTCCGAGGAGATGCCGGGGGGCTACCGACGTGTCAGCCGGCGTCTGTTTGGCGCGGGGGATGCAACCGCTGGCGCTCGCGGCGTCGATGGTGCTGCTGCCGCTGGCGCCGGTGCCGGCAGTGGCGCTCCGCCGCCGGCTCGGACGCGGCCGTCTGCAGCCGACGTTGCGATTGGCACCAGGCGGGGCAGCAGAGCCGGTTGGGTACTGGCGCGGGGGTATGTGGGGAGCCCCGAGTCTTCCCCCGCGTCGGGCGCGGGGAGTCCTGTCTCGCCCGCCAATGCCAACGCGTCCGCGGCGGGGCTCCACGGGTTGGCGCTGTTGGCGGCGGCGGCGCCCTCGGACGAGGAGAGCGGGTCGGCGTCGCAGCGAGCCGCCGCCGATGCCGCGTCGCCCGCGACGGCTGCTGGTGGTGGAGGAGGACGAGCGTCGTCGGCGGCGGGGGGTGCCGCGAGGTCGTCGGCCGCCAGTCGCCTGGCGGCCGCCACCTTGGTCCCTGACGAGCGGTCGCTCGTCTTTACGCAGCAGATGGTGGACGTGATGCGGTCTGGCGGTCGTGCGGCGGTGGCGCTCCGGGAGCGGCATGCGGACGACCACCCACTGCCCTGCGCGTGGTGCTGCGCGCGCGGTCTGCAGCAGCCGCCTGGGGAGCACACGACGGCAACATGCTTTCTGGGCACGTGCTGCAGCTGCCTCAAGCAGAACGGCCGTTTGTGTGGCGGCCCAGACCTCCAAACGCTTTCGCCACACACGGAGCGGTGCCACGACATTTGGTTTGACTGCAAGTCGCGCCGTCAAGCGTGGGACACTGGCGTTCAAGGGCAGCGCTGTCTTGGGTGTACGCTGCAGAATTTTTACAAGCCGGAGCGGGCGGCCAAGGCGGTATCAAGCCACGACGTTGTGCGGTATGGACCCAAGGCGTGCTCGTGGCTGTTTTGCATCCGAGTGACGCTCATCCAGGTGCAGCTGGCGCGGCGGCGCATGACACAGCGGCGGCCCGCGTTTGGGCTGGGACTGCAAGAGGCGTGCGGCGTGGCGTGGCGGACAAGGTCGGCGAGTGGTGGTGCTGCTGGCCGGGTGCCCCCGACCGCGCTGTTGGACTGGGGCCCGATGCAGGCGCCCGCGTCGGCCGACCTGGTGGCCGAGTGGTTGACGAGCTCAACGCAGGGGGTTCCCAACATTGCCTTGTTTGCCCCTGTCTTGGCAGACGCTCTGGGTGTCGCTTTCTAGGGATGCTGTTTCTTTTCTCTCTCCTCTTTTTTCCTCTTGCTTGTGTGATAAAGGATTGGCTGGCGTGTCTGTTTCTGTGTGTTGATGGGGTATGCCGCGGAAACAGTGACAAGTGAGATTTGTGCAAGTCTCGCGATCGGCTGAGGATGTCAAATTTCAATCGGGAGCTGTAGGCCTACAGCTCCCCCAGATGATACTGATTTTCTCCAAGTCATTGGGGTCATTCGACTTTGCCGTGGAACGTTCTTCCGCGGCAACCTTTTTCTGCGCCAAGTGCCCTCTCTCCGCACAGGACATGGTTTGCACTGGTGCCGTCGTCCAACGTTGGCAAGAAGGAGGCTCGGAGCGCCCTTCTCATCGGTAGCAGTGCGTCCCTCTAGCAAGGCCAGTTCTCATACTTTGCGGCAATGGGGTGCCGGTGCAGCCAGCGGTGGTGGTTGAATCCATCCCGCGCCGAGGGCGGGGGTAGCCTCCCCTCCCCATGCTGACCGCGAGGTCATGATGGGCGCTTCTGCAAGCGCCGGCATGGAGATTGGGAAAGTAGGTGCGCGACCGGCCGCATGCCACATTTCCTGAAACTGCGGCAGAGGCAGGCAGGCGCCTGTAAAACCGTGCGGGTCGGGAAGAGGGGCTGTGTTTGCAATCACCCACCTGCGATATACGTATGGGATGTCAGTTTGAGTAGCTCACAACCGACCCGTCTTCACGTGTCGGTTTGACTGTGTTCCACTTGTATCGCGGGGGCAGAGCGGGGCGGATGGAGACCGTGTGTGGTCTTCTTCGTCGCAGCTCGCCATCTCGTCGGACTGCAGTCCCACCTCAAGAGCGGCTGGTGTTCAATGTTGCAGCCCCCCTCACACGACCGTCGGGGGCCATTTTTTTAAAAAAAAAACAGTCAACGTCAAGTGCGCCTCTTGCTGTATTGTCAATTCAATCGTTCACGGCACACGTGGAGCCCTGTGATTGGTCGTCACTGTATATATCTCGCCGACGCCTCGCAGGCCGATCTCCCCATCACCGATCCGTCCTCGTTTGTAATCTCCGGAGGACCTCAGGTGCGCGTCAGCAAGCACAGTCGACCACACAACATGAGCTCTGGGACGCGACGCTCCAGCCAAAGATCGCCCTGGCTGCTCTTCTTGTTCTTGGCAGCTTACGATTGAGGGTGACACGCACTGCGTCGCGCATGTTGCGACCTGGCTCTTTGTGCTCTTCTTCCCCCTTTTTCCCTTTGGCATCCGCCCTCCTCACATTGTCTGGCTGTACCCCCGCAGGCATTCTCATTGTCATCTTCACCTTCTGGTCTTCTCTCTGATCCGTCCGATTTGAGATGGAGCGCGACGACTGGCAGAGTGACGCGGACTTTGACGCTGCCCAGGAGTGGTGGGACGCACAGGAGGAGCCCTCCCGTCCTTCCACTGTTCCTGACATCGACTCGGGTGATGACCAGTCGCAGGCGTCTACCGACAGCGGGGTTGCCCGTCTTGCAGCGGCAGAGGCGCACTACTACGACACGATTGTGCGCCCGCGGGAGGAGCTGGTTGCGGCATACTACCCGACCCCCCCGCCGTCCGACAGCTCGTCGGAGGCGGCGTGGTGCTCGGCGTACACGCTGAACGACGAGGGCGAGTATATGGCTGCGTGTGATCGTTACGAGTGGATTGAGGAGTCGCACTGCGCGTATTATTGGCGTTATGTGTATGAGTTTTGGCAGGGGGCAGATGGGACGGGGTTTGGGGAGGGTGCTTTGGAGGATTGGTCACGACGCAATCGGGAGCTGCGTATTGGGCATCGCGCGGTTGGAGAATGGGCGCGGCTGTTGGCGCGTTGGGGCTTGCTCCCCAAAGTTGTGGCGTAGAGTAGACACAGCGACGTTTCGGCGCATGTACCAGTGCGGGGGTGGGACCATTCAGTGGGTCATGTGCGGTGGCTCTTTATGCTTTGTCCGCTGGCTGTGTCTTTGTCCTGCGCAGAGCGTGTGTAGTCCCATTGGCAGCTTGGGAGGCGTGCTTGACATTATACTTGGTGATTTGTGCAAGTCAATTTAGTGGTTGTTGACGGCCAAGTCAAAAGTCAATTTTCAATTGGGAGCTGTAGGCCTACTGCTCCCCCGCGTGTTCCGGATTTTCGCCAAGTCAAAGCGGTCAATCGACTTTGCCGTGGAGCGTGCTGTCTGATCAATGTTTGCTCCGCAAAGAGCGTCCCCATGCACAAAAAAGGCACCCAGAATACACGTTGGTTGCTCACAGGCAGAGCAGGCGTCCTGCAGACGCTCAATGCGCCGTGCGAAAGCGCATATGAGCAGGACAGAGTTGCATTCCTCGCATTCGGCAAGCGTATCACGCGGTGCGCTATCGATCTGGTGGGCATGGCATTGTGCCTCACGCACAATCAGGTGCATGGCCTTTCTGCGTCAAGGAAGCAACGGTTGGTAGTCAGTCACCGCTCTCTAGTTGCTTGCGAGAGCGTCCACCGAATGCTGCGGGGACGACAGGTTCTTACCAGGCTTTGATGCCCATTTGTTGTATGTGGCTGCGTGGCATCATGGGGATGGTCCTCATTGCATGTGAGCGGGAGGCGCGCAGAGCGCAGTGTGCCGCTCACGTCGTCTCTGGATAAGTGGGAAAGGTATGCTGATGCAGCCTCTGTTGGGCGGCCACCACGTCGACTTCCACGGCCGAGTATATTTCCAGAGTTCTGATCCATTGCGGTTGATGAAGCATGAACGGTTGCAGTTTGTGCATGTCAGACGGCTGGTGTGTTTCTTGACAGCGCGCGTTGTCTCTATGGCATTCAGGCGCTATCCCAGTGGGGTCTTGTTCGGCGTGCGTGCCCTACAATATATTTGAAGTGTGATTTAACAAGTCCCTTTGGTTGTTCATCACGGCCAAGTCAATTTGTATTTCGGGAGCAGTAGGCCTACAGCTCCCCAACGAGTCTCCGATTTTCACCAAGTCAATGCGGTAAATCGACTTTGCCTAGAAGTGTGCTGTCCGTCCAAGTTTTTCTCCGCCAAGAGCCTGTATATGCACAGGACAACGCCACAGGCTCTCGCTATGGCGGCATCATCCTTGCAGGCGTGACCCCCACGGACCACGGGTGACGCTGAAGCGCTCTGGAGGACAAAGGCAGCGCGTCATGCGCAGCAGAGTGGGTCCATCTCAGTGGGCCAAAGCGTTATTGACCATGCAATTGTAGTCCACGGGATCAATGAGCAGTTGTTTGGGGTGCAGGCCCTCCCAGCGAACTCCTGTGTATGGCCCGGCGTCCCTCATCGAGGCGGGAGGGAAACACAGCGGCATGGCGTGGTCGGCGTGGTCCTTCGTCTCGGTAGTTGAGCGTCTTTGGTTGCGTCGATATTGACTTGTTTCGGTTCCGCTTTGCTATTGGTTGATCCCTATTATGTGGGCGGGTGGGCTATTTGGGGCACCCCCTTTTGAGGGGGCGCCCTCTCAGTGTATTCGGCACGCATGCATGCATGTATGCGTGCATCCGCGTCACGGGGCACGGACGCGCCCCTACACAGGGTGCCTCCCGACGGGGTACGACGCCGCCGGTGTGGCGCCGTCGACGCCGTCCTCATTGTCGCTGGTCGTTTCCCGCTTGTGTCCTGTCGTTGTGCGAGCGATCGTGCGTGTCTGGCGTCGTTTTCCGTGCGCACAAGGGTACGAGGGCGACCGAGAGTGTGTCGTACGCGTTGTGAGGGCTGGCGGCCCTGCGGGGCCAGCGGGACGGGGTGGATCTGGTTGTGTGACGGTTCTTGGGGCGTGAGGTGGTCTGTGTCGCGCTCTGGGCTCGCTCTGCCGTGTGTGTGACTCGTTTGTTGCCTGTTTTGGTGTCTGGCGCTGCGCTGCATCCAGGCTGTGGTCTCCCCCGACGGGCAGGATGGTGAATCTGCGATCCAAGTCCACAGGGGGCAGGGCCCGCGGCGACGGGGCGCACCGTCGGAGCGAGGTTGCTTTGGACGGATCTGCCGCTGGGGACGGGGAGACGGCGTCCTCTGCTCGGCCTGCGTCGGCGTCTGGGCGTGCTAATGCGCCATCGGCGCCGGGTGCAGCGGCGCGGGCTGCTGCTGCGCCGCCGCCGTCGTCTGGGGTAGCCACTGCTCCGCCGGCGTCGGCGTCTGGGCGTGCGCATGCTCCATCGGCGCCGGCGGCGCCGGCGGCACGGGCGGCGGCGGGTGCATCGGCGTGGGCCGGTACTGCGCGGCCGGCGTCTGGGCCAGCCAGTGGTCCGTCCGCGTCGGCGAGGCCGGCGGCAAGCGTAGCAGCGAGCGGGTCGCCGCAGGTGGCTGCTGCGGCATCGTCTGTTGGTGCCGCGGCTCCCCCAGTGTGTCGGCGCCTGCTCCTCCTCCCGATGCCGCAGCCTCGGTTGGGAGCTGGCCGCGGGCGGTCACCGGCCCGGACGGGCGCTGCTGCTCCTGTTACACCCAGTAGCCCCATTTTGGCTTCTGGCGGCGCGGAAGCCGCTGCCGGTGCTGCGGGCTCATCCGGGGCGGCATCGCCTGGTGGGGACGGGATCCCTGCGGTGCTGACTCAGGCACCCTCTCGGGCGGATGGAGCCGCACCCGTGTCTGAGGATGGCGCCGGGCGTCGACAGACTACCCCCCGCAGTACGACAACCGATGGGCGGCGCCCCGCGAGTGGCGCTGGTGCGGGAGGCGACGAGGAGGAGGAGGGTGAGGTGGTGCAGAGCGAGGAGGAGGTGGAGGCGTCGGAGCAGGCGGAGGCTGATGCTGCCGCTGCACGGCCGCCGCCCGCTGCTGGCCAGCTGCCGGGCGTTGGAGGCCGCCAAGCCCAAGGCGACAGCCCTGGCGGGCGCGGCACTTCCGGTGGTGCTGTATCCGGCGATGCTGCCGAAGCTGCTGGGGCGCACAAGGGCGGCTCTCCGGCAAGTGACGGCAGCAAGAGCAACGACAACGAAGACGCGCCGCCGGCGTCGGCGAACGACGACGGCTTGGCGTCCAGTGACGGCAGCAAGAGCCACGTCGATGAAGACACGCCGCCGGGGTCGGCGGACGGCTCGTCAGCGGCGGCCTCGGCGGCGGACAAGGACAACGAGTCGGAGAGCCCAGACGTTGGCGGCGATGTCGACAAGATGGAGACGATCTTGTGGGGTCCGGCGGGGACGTACGTCAAGACGCCCCGTCTTGTGCGCGTCCGCGACATTCGCGTTGCCGACGTCACGACGCGCAATTTGTCAGCGGAGACCGTTCTTCATCACTACGAAGCACAACAACAGTCGGGGTACGACTGGGCGTTTGGCTCGATGGTGGTGTGCCACGACTGGGTGCAGGCGGGGTCCGCCGTCCATGACGACTTGACGTCTGGCGATGGCGCCGCGTCTGCTCGCGCGGCGCGTGCGGCAGCTGGTTTGGACGGGTCGGCGGGTGCGGCTGCGGGCGGCCGCGACGGCGACCGCGAGGTCTCTCGTCTGATCATTCCGTATACGCCGACCGACCTGGAGGCGCTCGACCCCGTCAAGAAGCAGCTGTGGTCCGACGGCGCAGTGGCGGGCGGCCGGCAGGGGATCCACACTTCGGACGTCAACGTCCATGACCCGGTTGTGCTCATCGACGGCGCGCATCGCCTCGCTGCGATGAAGCGGCTGCTGGATGAGAAGCATCCGATGGCTGTCGAATGGATCCTCGTCGCGTGGGCCGGCCGTCGCGACCGCAAGGCGATGACGCACTGGGACACTCTCAACCTCGGAGCCGCGTCCAACGACTTGCCGGCCATCGCCATCGCCATGTCGCAACTCGACCACGTCGTTTGGGCAGTCAACTGGGTCGCGACCTACAACCGGGTCCAGGCCCATGGTGATCGTCTCCGGTACGTGCCCGGCAAGACTCGTCCTGCGGCGGTTGGCGTCCTCGTCAAGCGGGCGTACGCCGCTGGCGTCGTGCCGATGAACAAGGAAGGTCAGCCGCTCGGTGACGACTCGCTGGGCCGCATCATCAAGATTGCGCTGCTCAACGCTGTCTCGCCCCTGACGGTTGAGTGTATGCTGACCTACCTGTCGGAGAGCCAAGACTCTGAGCGCGCCGGGCCGCGTCTGTCGGTTGAGACTCTCGTCTCCAACGTGCTGCTCAACGTCAACGTGGGCACGGACGAGGAAAACGACCACCTGCGCAAGCTGATGCTGCAGATGGCTTGGAAGTGGACGGCCGGGTTGCCGAAGGAGCAGCGGCGTGGCGCGCAGCGCAAGGCGCGGCGGCTGACGCGAGGCGGTGACGTGACCTTCTTTTCCTGCCTTTGGGCTTTTTTGATGGTCGTGCGCGACGAGACGCAGGCGGCTACTCAGCCCCTCTTCATCGCCCACCTCGCCGTTGCAGCACGAGCGCGGCTGGCGGAACATCACGGGGGTGGTCCCCCTCCCGTGCCTACCCGGTCGGATGTGGTTGGCCGGCACGACGACGCCGGGCGTGCCGACGGCACAAGCCGTGCATCTGGTGGCGCTGCTTCTGCTGCTGCAGCCGCTGCTGCCCCTTCTGGTGTAGTTGGCGTCGACGCAGGGCTGCGCGGTGGCGCAGGTGGCGGCACAGGCGGCCGCGAAGAAGGTGGCGTCTGCGGTGGTGGCGGCGTCGGCGGCGGCGACGGCAGTGTCGGCGGTGTTGGTGGCAACCCACGGGCAGGCGGCCACTCACGTCACGCCAATCCGATCCAAGTCGGCGTCCCAGTCGTGGGGCCCGACACCCGCGCTCGTCTCCGTCATGACACGACGATGTGGCAAGTGCTCATGATGCGCATGCCGACAACCAACCCAAGCGTGGACACCTGCTTGGCTTTTCATCTGGCCGACCTGTTTGTCGGCCAGTTTGACATTGAACGGAGTCACGGGTTCAAGAAGTCGTCTGGCGGCGCGCGGGGGCGCAGCGCGCTGGAGATTGGCCAGGCGGATCCTTTTGCCGTAGAGCACATGCCTGCTTGGGTTTCGTTAGTCAAGTCGTTTGTTAATCCCGACGTTGCGAGCGATGGTGGCGCTGCAGCGGAAGCGGGCGATGGGGGTCAAGCCGGCAATGGTGGGTGCGGCGCTGGGACGCACGCTGATAACGATGCTGCCGCCGCCGACAAGGACGGTGGGGTGAACAAGGATGGCGGCGACAACGACGGCGCCAACAAGGACGGCGCCGACAAGGACGGCTTGGGTGGAGACGGCGCCGGTGGGGAAGGAGGTGACGTCGACGCCAACTCTGGCGCGAAGCCCCCGGGTGGCGGGCCGCGCCAAGGGCCCCGTCCTCCGGCGGCACCTGGCGCAGCAGGTGGGTGGCGTCGCCGTAAGCGCCGCAAGACGTACAAGGAGCAGTCGTCGTCCGAGGCGGAAGACGAGGAGCCCCCGCGGGGAGGAGGACGGCCAGCCGCCAAACGCCGTCGTCTCGGCGGCGCGGGTCGGTCGCCATCTGCTGATGGCGACAGGAGCGTGCGCGGGCGCCGCCGTGTCGGACGGGAT
>ENA-ORXM01003296-ORXM01003296.1-marine-metagenome-genome-assembly--contig:-NODE-3296-length-16412-cov-3.601041_pt1 | contig 16412 bp, 15 predicted proteins | sample MGYA00237867_ERZ511480 | MGnify/ENA primary metagenome ERZ511480 (study PRJEB26309, sample SAMN06266103) | marine metagenome | isolation source: Algal blade | place: United Kingdom:Sidmouth, United...
GTTGGTCAAGCAAAGAACGCCAAAAAAAGTGCTTTTTTCCTTTAATCTTTGTTTTGTACTAATTGAAACCACGAAGTAGCAGCGTAGCTAATCAATACCTGAATTTTATAAAGAACTTATTCTCATTATTATAAAAACCTACAAAATTCTATAACAAAGCCTTCTTCCACGAAGTATTGATTTAATACTACTCCGTTGATTTAAAACAGTGAGTAAGATATAAGTTATAAATACAACCCATATCGTCTAATCATTGTAGATCTTGGAATATTATCACAAAACTTGTTAAAGCGCCTTTTCTTTAAACATTCTCAAATAAATACCTGCGTTATTTTTTTATTAAATTTGGCAAGATTTTAGAATATACTAAACATCAGACAAACAATTATCTAGTAAAAAAACGTTCATTTGTTGAGAGATCAACAAACTTATCAAAACGCACTATAATGAGATGTTTATTTTTTGGACTACTACTCTTAGTTAGTAGCACTTCCTTCGCTCAATTAAGAGAAGGCTTTGACCCTGATGAAGTTAAAGCTCTAATTTCAATGTGTAATAGTTACACTTTCCAGGATTTATATGGCTCTGATGCTGCCATTGCTCCCCCAAATTATAAAAAAACCTTTACTTCTCCTGTTATTGGAATGGACAATAAGTTCCAAGTATACACAAAGGATAAAGTGGGCGTACTTAATTTTCGAGGCTCCACAAATCAGATTGTTAGTTGGGTAGAAAATATGTATTCTGCTATGATTCCTGCTAAAGGTGTGATTGTATTAGATAAAGAAGAAAAGCCGTATTGTTTTGCCAATGACACAAGTGCCGCCGTGCATTCGGGCTATGCTTTAGCAGTAGTACTGCTTTCTCCTACCATCATTGATCAAATCAAAAAGCTCAACCAACAAGGGATTTATAGTATTATAATTACAGGGCATAGCCAAGGAGGTGCACTAGCCAACATGGCACGGGCTTATTTGGAAAATTTACCTAAAGGAATATTGTCTTCTAAAAACGTATACAAAACTTATGCTTTTGCCAATCCCATGTGTGGTAATAAAAGCTTTGCTGATGAATATCACGTTCGTTATTGTGAGAACAATATGAGTTATTCTATCATCAATCCTGCAGATTTGGTTCCTTCTATGCCAATGCATTATCAAGAAGAAGGAAAAATATTGAGTAAAGAGCGTTTAAAGGCTTGGTTTTTTGGCGAAGAGTCTTTTGATATTCGAAAAATTGGCTTAGAAATGGTGATTCGAAAATTCGAAAAAAGTCTAAAGAATTATGTCAACTCTTCCAATCGTTTGATTGAAAAAATGGTTTCTGCCTCTTATGGTTCTGTTGATATGCCCGATTATATTCAAGATATTAATTATTACCAAGTGGGAAATATCAGAGAGTTAGAATCTTTTGATTATCCAAAAATTCAAGTAGACCCTGCCACCTTAACAGAAAAAGAGCTTTCTAAACTGAAGCCTGCGGCAGATGGAAATTATTACAAGGCAGAACCTAATTTCTATCAGCACAAGCCTTATAATTATTATGCTGCCATCTTAAAAGCTTATTTTTCGAGAGATTACAAGAATTTAAAGGTAAAGTATTTGCCTGAAAATTTATAATCATGTCTCAAAAATACAGTTTCTTAGAGCAACTACTTTTTCCATCAATTAGGGTCAATAAAAAAAAGCTAGAGCAAGCTTGCCAACAAAAAACTATTCTAATTACAGGAGCTAGTTATGGTATTGGAGAAGCGACGACACAATTATTGGCAACTTATGATGTACACTTAATTTTGGTCGCTCGTACCGCTTCAAAACTGACTGCCTTAAAACAAAGTTTAGCACAGCAAAAAGCAAAAATCAGCATCTACCCTACTGACTTAACAAAAGTGGAAGCGGTCGAACAATTGATTGATACGCTCAAAAAACGACCACATGGCTTAGATATTTTGATTAGTAATGCTGGACATTCTATCAAACGTCCAATCCAACAATCCTTGGAGCGTTTTCACGATTTTGAACGTACAATGGCGATTAATTACTTTGCACCTGTTCGTTTGTGCTTAGGCTTGCTCCCTTTATTAGAAAAAAAGCAAGGACAACTAATTAACATTTCAGCCATCAATGTCCTTTTACTACCAGCGCCACATTGGGCAGCTTATCAAGCTTCCAAAACAGCCTTTGATCAGTGGTTTCGCTCAGTAGCCTTAGAAATGGAGCTCTATGACGTTCGCTCTACTAGCATTTATTTGCCTTTGGTTAGAACTCGTATGATTGCGCCAACCAAAGCTTATCAAAAAGCACCAGCTATGTCTCCTGAACAAGTAGCCCGATTAATTGCCAAATCTTTGTATCTTTCTAAAAGAAAATGGATGCCATGGTGGTCTTTTTTTGCTCGATTAGGCTCGTTTTTATTTAGAGGAATTTGGGAATTTGGGGTACCTCGATTTTTGAAGAAAGGTTCCTAGTCCAAGTTTTGGAATTGTTAGTTTGATTCTTATGATAATAGTAATAACAAACCTAGAGTCGTGGATAATTCTCTAGTTTTCATTACCTTTAGGAAGAACAACTTCTAAAACAACGACCGTCTAAAGTATGTTTAAAACCTTCTTAAAATTATATCAAGCCAAATTAATAAGCCCTAGAGGTTTGTTTCGACTGATCGCATCTATTTTACGCTCCAAAACGAATTTGATGGCTTTGTTAGATTTTGCTGCTCGAACCTATCCTCAAAAAACAGCAATCATAGAAGGAACACGAGCCATTTCCTACCAAGCCTTATATCAAGAAACGCTACAGTTAGCTGCACAGTTACAAAAAAAATATCAATTAAAGGCAGGGCAAAAAGTCGGTTTGCTTTGCAAAAATCATATTCCTTTTGTGCAAAGCCTTTTTGCGCTTTCTATGTTGGGGGTGGACGTTTATTTGCTGAATGTCTCTATGAATGTTTCTCAATTGGAAAACCTCTTAGAAAAACATTCATTTAAGGCAATTATTCAGGATGAGCAAGGCGCTGTACTCCTCTCCAAATCTAGCTTTAAACAAGTACAAATACATACGCATACGCCTCTTCCCAATTCTATTCTTGAATTGGCAAAAACAGCAACTCCTGCCAATTATAAATTAAGAAAAAGCAGTGCTGGAAAATTAATTATTTTGACTGGTGGCACTACTGGTAATTTCAAAACAGCTGTACGAAAGCCTTCTTTATTTACTTTTTTAAACCCCTTTTTTGCTTTACTCAACCAATTGAATTTAGGTACTTATCGCTCTGTTTATATTTTAACGCCTATCTATCATGGATTCGGTGTTGCTGCTTTGTTAATTTCAATTATTTTGGGCGTTAAAATTGTCCTTTCCCAACAATTTAAAGCAGAAATCGCTGCTCAACTCATGTTACAACATCAAGTGGAGGTCTTGGTCCTTGTTCCCATTATGTTGCAACGACTATTACAACAAGACCTAAACAACTTCCAATACAACAAAGTTATTCTATCTGGTGGTGCAGCATTGAACCCAACATTAGTCAAACAAACTTCCGAATTACTTCCCAACCAATTAGCCAACCTTTATGGCACATCAGAAGCTGGTTTCTGTGTGATGGCTACAGGCAAATATTTGCAGCAATACCCTACTACAATTGGAAAAAAAATAAAAGGCGTTGAAATTAAAATTCTAGATAAAAACAAACAAGAGTTGCCCTTAAGAAAAGTGGGGATGCTCTGTGTCAAAAGTAGTTGGACAATGACCAACAAGGCAGATCAATGGATTGAGACAGGAGATTTAGCCTACATGGATCATAATGGATATTGTTTCTTATGTGGTCGAATAGATGATTTGGTTATTTCTGGCGGTGTCAACGTTTACCCTGTTGAGTTAGAACATATTTTATTGCAACATGAAGCTATTTTTCAAGCTGCTGTAATTGGCATTTCAGATGTAGAATATGGGCAACGATTAAAAGCTTTTGTTAGCCTACATCAAGGGCATCAATTGAACCTTTTAACATTAAAAAAGTGGCTCAAAAACAAAGCTACAGGTGCACAAAAACCAAAAGAAATTGTATTTTTAGAGAACATTCCTCTTACTGCTTTGGGAAAGGTAGATAAGAAAAAATTGTCTTAAAAGAAAGGGATTTTGACAGCATATTTTGTAAGTTCGTAACTCAATTATCATCATTCAACTATAGATCTTATGCCACACTTTATTTTAGATTGTTCTCAAAATATCTTGCAACAGCAAGCTCCTGAAAAAATAATGCAAACTGTTTTTGAAGCTGCCAATGCAACTGGATTATTCAAAGCTGGAGATATAAAAGTTCGAATCAATCCTTTTCAACACTATACCGTAGGCAATCAAGTCGATGACTTCATTCATGTTTTTGGAAACATTATGGAAGGTCGAAATGTAGCGCAAAAAGCAAATTTGTCTAAAAAAATTATTACGGTATTAAAACCTTTGTTTCCCAATATTCCTATTCTTTCTATTAACATTCGAGACTTTGAAAAAGAAAGTTATTGCAACAAAAATATGATTTAAAACAAACATAATGAAAAATAATTTCCTAATAATTCTTTGCCTTTTTATCCTAACTGCTTGTAACAATGACACCAGTAATCAAGCACCAACAAGTTCGACAGAACCAATTGATACAACTACTAAAACAACTGAAGCGACGCAATTGGCTCCTAATGATAGTTATCAATTAACTCTGGAAGATGGCACAGGAGCTTACACCAATGGAGGACATGATGAATCTTGGCTACTTACTGTTCGTATCGTTGATGGAAACCTTGAAGCAACTTTATTTGAATTTGCAGGGATGCTTCCTCCTGTAGATGCTTTTATGAATGACAAAGAAGTAACAGATGACGTTATGGTTACCTCACTTATCTTGGACGTTGACTTAGAAAAGCAAACCTTTACTTCTGAATTAGGCACTGGAAAAATAGATGGTGGACAAATTGTTTTTGACACTCAAGAAGATGCTTTGGGTGATCCATTAGTCTTAGAGCGTGACGACTCTTTTAGTGTTATCCTGTAATCCCTCAACTATGCTAGCCAAACTCAAAGAAATTGGACCAGGTGCTTTGGTCGCTGCTGCTTTTATTGGACCTGGAACCGTTACAACAGCAACCATTGCAGGTAGTGGTTATGGATATACCTTATTGTGGGCGGTCTTATTTTCAATTATAGCGACCTATGTTTTGCAAGAAATGACTGCTCGTTTGGGCGTTGTTGGAGGTATGGGTATTGGCGAAGCCCTTCGACAGAAAGTGCAGCATCCTATACTCAAATTTTTAGCTGCTTTTTTAGTACTTGGAGCTATTTTAGTTGGTAATGCAGCTTATGAAGCAGGTAATATAACAGGAGCCGTTCTAGGTTTTGACTACCTAGCAACAGGCTTGCCTTTCAACCCTTTAATCTTAGTTATTGGAGGGATTACTTTTGGTATTTTGTTTCTAGGAAAATATGTATTCATTGAACGATTCTTGATTGTCTTAGTGGGTTGGATGGGTTTAATTTTTTTGATTGCGGCTATTGCTGTACGCCCGAATTTACTAGAAATAGGGAGTGGTCTACTCCTTCCTAAATTACCAGAAAATAGTTTATTAATGGTAGTTGGTTTAATTGGAACCACAGTTGTTCCTTACAATTTATTCTTGCATGCAGCTTCTGTTCAAGAACGTTGGACCAATCCCGACAAATTACCCAATGCTCGTTGGGATTTGTTTTTTTCTATCCTTTTGGGCGGTTTGATTACAATGGCAATTTTGATTACTGCAGCAGCTACAGCTCAAGGAAAAAACATTCAAAATGCCAACGATTTGGCAGTAGGTCTCGTGCCTTTATTAGGCGATTGGTCTTCTTGGTTTTTAACTTTTGGATTTTTTACAGCAGGTTTGTCTTCTGCCATCACAGCACCTTTGGCAGCAGCTTTTGCTACATCAGAAATATTAGGTTGGAAAAAAGATTTACAAAGCTTTCGTTTTAGAGCCGTTTGGATGTTGGTCTTAACAACAGGAATTGTTTTTTCTTGTTGGGGTTTTAAACCTGCACAGGTCATCACTTTTGCACAAATTGCGAATGGTCTATTGTTGCCTATTATTGCCACCTTTCTACTTTGGATTATGAATGACGCTAAAATCATGGGAATTCATGTCAATTCTAAGAAAATTAATTGGATTGGGAGTATCATTATTATAATCACCTTGCTCTTGGGAATGAAAGGGATTTACGCAGCTAAGATTTGGTTTTAATACTTAATGTTGTATCGTTTGGGTCTATTGAAATTTATTTTTTAATGTACAGGACAAAAGTTATTTTTTAATAATTCAAAGCAAATATCTGTTCAAAAATAATGCCTATACCGCTACGCTCTTGGATTTTAGACCGCTACGCTGGTAGATATTAGAGCGAAGCGGTCTAACATCTACAAAATATTCAACAGGTACACTATTTTATTATTTGATTGAAAAACTTTTGTCCTGTACACTGTTTATTTTTATAATTTCTTAATTTTTGTAAGTGACTGTCTATAACGAATGATAAGTAAAATTGCAATAAATTTTAGTGACTAGCGATGCAAAAAACGAAGTAATAGCGGGTCTAGGACTCCCAACTGTGCTTGGGATGCTATTACGAGGATTTTTAAAGAAGTTAGTTGCAAAATTTAGCCGTCAATAGGTTATCATTTATTTAGATCAAGCACTTATAGCAGCCTATCTTAATTTTTTCATTAAAAATTTTAAATATGGACATCAACTGCGATATGGGCGAAAGCTATGGACGCTTTACCGTTGGTCAAGACGAAACATTGTTTCCTTATATTACCTCTTGCAGTATTGCTTGTGGTTTTCATGGCGGTGACCCTTTAACCATTCAAAAAACAATTCAAGCGGCTTTGAAACACAAGGTGCGTATTGGAGCACATCCCTCTTATCCTGACTTAGTTGGTTTTGGTCGGAGAAACATGAGTTTATCTAGTGCTGAGTTAAAAGCTAGTGTTTTATATCAAATTGCAGCCCTCAAAGGGATGGTAGAAAGCTTGGGCGGCACCTTAAGTTATGTTAAACCACATGGCGCACTTTACAATACCATGGCTCAAAATCAGGCAGAAGCTTTTCCTGTAATCGACGCCATTCAATTATTAGATCCTCAACTAGCTTTAATGGGCTTAGCCAATAGTCCTTTGGAAGAATGGGCAACTGAAAAAGGCATCCAATTTATTCCTGAAGCTTTTGCCGACCGTTCTTATAATAGGGATGGATATTTAAGGGCTCGAAGGGAGGCGAATGCACTCATTACAACTCCTTCAAAAGCACTACAACAAGTGACCTATATTATCAAAGAAAATAAAGTAGTGACAAGCAAAGGCTTCTTTTCTATTCGTGCCAAAAGTATTTGTATTCATGGTGACAACCCTGTGGTTTTGGACATCTTGAAACTGCTAAAAAAATCTAACTTATGACCATCAAGCCTTATGGAGATCAAGCTATACTAGTTGAATTTGAGGCAGTTATTGACCCTACAGTACACCAACAAGTAACCCAACTTTATCAAGCATTATCACAAGCTACTCTTGAAGGGATCAAAGCCCTCATTCCTGCTTATAATTCTTTGACTATTTGTTATAAACCTTCCTTGCTTTCTGTTGAAGCATTAAAAGAAATGATTATTGCTTTTTCTAAGGAAGTATCTATTTCTAATACTACATCTAAAACACTTTATATTCCTGTTTGTTACGAAGCTCCTTTTGCTTTAGACATGGATTTTGTATTAGCGCAAACTCAACTTTCCAAAGCCAATTTGATTCAGTTGCACACACAAGCCATTTATCAAGTTTATTTACTTGGCTTTTTACCTGGCTTTGCTTATTTGGGAAAAGTTTCCGAACAGCTTTTTTGTCAAAGAAAACAACATCCACGTTTAAGAGTTCCTACTGGTGCCGTTGGTTTAGCAGGTTATCAAACAGGTATTTATCCTTCTGCATCTCCTGGTGGGTGGCAAATTATCGGTCAATGTCCTATTCCTGTTTTTGATCTTAATAAAGAAAAGTCCTTTTTGTTTGAAGTAGGCAATCAAGTACAATTTAAGGCAATTGATGCTACTGCATTTAAAGCCATCAAAGACAAGCCTCAGCTTTGGAAATTATACGGTATTAAATAATTCCTGCTGTAATAAAAATGCCTATTTTATTGGCACAACATTCCTTATTATTATTCCGTATTACATCATACTTAAAAAATATTCCCATGCCTAAACCCATTCAATTATTTTTTCAAAAAGCAGGTTTACAAACTAGTCTACAGGATTTAGGACGCTGGGGACATCAGCACTTAGGGATTCCTGTTGGTGGGGCGATGGATGTTGAAGCAGCAAAAAAAGCAAATTGGTTGGTTGGAAACCCACCCAATACTCCCCTTCTTGAAATCACCTTAATGGGTCCCAAGATCGAATTCGAAGGTACTGCTCAAATTGCGTTAACGGGTGCTAATATCTCCCCGATTATTAACAAAGAAAAAGCCCCCATGTACCAAACGATCCAAGTTCAAAATAAAACAAGCTTGCATTTTGGTCGTCTAAAAAAAGGCTGTCGAGCCTACTTAGCAATTGGAGGCAGCTGGCAAGTTGCTGAATGGTTGTCCAGTTCTAGTCCTATTTTCTCTGGGCAAACTGCTTTATTAGCTCAAAATATCATTCATGCCAAGCATAGACTCTGTATCCATCCAAGGCAATTTATTATTACAAGACGTATACCCAAAGATTTAAGACCCTCCTTTCCAAATCATCTTCAACTTAAAACATTTCCTGGTCCTGAATTTGATTTTTTTTCTAGAACTAGTATTGCTGTTTTTTTTAGCCATCAACATATCATCTCCAACGACTCAAATAGAATGGGCTATCGCTTAAAAAGTATCCTTCCTCATTTTCAAGTCCATAAAGAATTAATCTCTTCAGGGATCGTTCCTGGTACCCTTCAAATCTCTAATGCTGGTCAACCCATCTTATTAATGAAAGATGCACCAACTACAGGAGGTTACTATCGCTTAGCCAATGTTCATAGTAGTGAATTAGATAAAGTAGCTCAGTTAAAACCTGGAGATTCCGTATCCTTTTGGCTTGATATACAAGGCATTAAGTAACCATTCAAAATATTTTATAGCCAAGACCTAATTTTTTTGCTCGTTTACTTAAAAAGTGTTTTTTCTAGAAAGTTGCCTTTTTTCAAATCTAAAATCATTTAGATCTGTTATACATATAGTTGATTTCCGCTAACGCCTCTTCTCATTTTTATTTCTGGGGTACGATAACGCTCCCCCCTCCCTTATAACTACTGTTTTAATTCACAAAAAGTGTCAACCTATTTCAAGACGGCACATAGATTAAACGACTACTTAACACACAACAACCAAGTCTAAAGAAAAAAATATTAAATAAAAATTATGCCTACTAAAAAAAAGAAGCATACTAAAAGAAAAAGAGTAACCAAAGTGATTCTAGGAATTGTCATTGTATTAATCGCCATTCGAATTGCTTTACCTTATGTTATCAAATGGTATTTGAACAACAAAGTACTCAACCAAATGGAAGAGTATCGCGGTCATATTGAAGATGTTGATTTAGCTTTGTGGCGAGGAGCTTATATGATTGATGACTTGGACATTGTAAAAATTGGAGGAAACATTGAAAAACCATTTGTTTATATTAAAACAATTGATTTATCCGTTCAATGGAAAGCCTTGTTTAAAGGAGCAATTGTGGGAAAAGTTGAAACAGATGAACCAGTTATAAATTTTGCCTTTAGCAAAGATGAAGATAAATCTCAAACAGGAACCGAAGAAGATTGGGTAAAAATTGTAACGGATTTACTTCCTATACAAATCAACCGCTTAAAAGTCAACGACGGTAAAGTGAAATTAGTTAATCTTTTTTCTGAGCTAAAAGAAGGAGACCTAACCTTAGAAGCTATTCATTTAGAAATTTTGAACATACAAAATGTGACAGATAATTCCGTTGCTTTACCTACTGATATTACGTTAACTGCTAATGCTCCAGGTTATAGTGGTCAACTAAATTTGACAGCAAAAGCAATGCTATTAAAAGAGGTCCCTGATTTTGATTTTAATCTAAAATTAGAAAATGCCAAATTGATAGCATTTAATCCTCTAATTGAATATTATGTAGGAATGAATGCAGAAGCTGGTGCGTTTAATCTTTATAGTGAAGTGGCTATGAAGGATAGTAATTTTGAAGGTTATTTCAAGCCTTTGTTGGAAGATTTAAGAATTTTTGATTGGAAAGAGGAAAACCGAAACTTTGGACAATGGATCAAAGAGTTTTTCTCCGAGGGAGTAAAAGAAGTTTTTGAAAATCAGAAAAAAGAGCAATTTGCTACTCGTGTTCCTATTAAAGGAAGTTTAGATAATGTCAAAGCAAATATTTGGCTAACGATTATAAATGCTTTCAAAAATGCTTATATTGGAGCTTTTCAACATCAATTGGATCAAACAGTTACCTTTAAAGAAGTAGCCTTGACGGATGATGTTAAAAAAGAGAAAGAAAAGAAAGGTTTTTTCCAAAAGGGGATTTTTGCAAAAAAAGATTCTAAGAAAGACGATTCAAAAAAATAAAACGCACACAAATACAATGGACAAACACATTATTGATATTGAAGGAATTGGTCCTAAATATGCCGAAAAATTAGAAGCTGTTGGTATTACAACAATTGGTCAATTGCTAGAAAAAGGAAGCACTCCTACTGGTAGAAACGATTTGGAAAAAGCGACAGAGATAGACGGAAAACGAATCTTAGACTGGATTGGCATGGCCGATTTATATAGAATCAATGGCGTTGGCAAACAGTTTGCCGAATTACTCAAGGTAACAGGGGTAGATACTGTAAAAGAACTTAAAATGCGCCAACCTGAAAATCTTTGTGAAGCTCTAGAAAATACGAATGAAGCCAAAAGGTTAACTCGTGCAGTGCCTTCTTTGCCACAAGTGAGAAACTGGATTCAACAAGCCAAAAGATTAGAAGCTCGTCTGACGTATTAAACGAAATAGAATATAGAAGCCACCTTCAAGTTGGGGTGGCTTTTTATTTTTTCTGAAAAGGGTATCCACCAATTCGTCTGCTGTATATTTATAGTTAAAATCTGAAACTTTCCATCCCATTTTTATTCAATCCATAATCCACTGAATGGAGCGCATAATCCAATAAAATGGAAATACTTTTTTGTAAACCAAGATAGCCCAATAGATGCAGTATTTCTTCTGAATAATTGGGTTTTAATCGTTCATTTTCAAAAGAACTATTCCATAAATCTTCGGCATATGAAAGCGTCCCAAAATCATACAATAAACTTAAAATATAACCTACTCGATGAGCCGTTGGATTTTGGTGATAATACGCCATTAAAATAGACACATCTTCTCTTGTCCCCAATTTACGTATACTCTGAATATAGTTAGAAACAATGGTAGAACCAGGAGAAGTAGTCGTTAAGTACTCTAAGTGTAAGGTTGTATTAGAGTGTAGCATTTATGGTCTATTATTAAATTTGAAGATTTAAAGAGGAACTTTCGTTTTAAAATCTTCAACCCGAAAATTCCTCTTTAATCTTCAAATCTGTATATTTCTGTATTAGATTTAAGAATCTTTGGGTATACGCTTTAAGGTTTCCAACAAAAAGTCCCAAAATTTTTGCACAGAACTGATTTGCACTTTTTCATCAGGAGAATGCGCTCCACGAATATTTGGACCAAAAGAAATCATTTCCATCTTAGGATAATGCGTTCCTAAAATACCACATTCCAAACCAGCATGACAAGCATATACATGAGGTGCTTCTTGATACATTTCTTGGTATAAATCACTCATAATTTTAATAATATCTGCTGTAGGATTGGGTGCCCATCCTGGATAAGAGCCGCTCAAGGTCGTTTCTGCACCAATTAGTTCAAAGATACTCATAATTGCATCTGCCTCATCCTGTTTTTCTGTATCCACAGAGCCCCTTGTTAGGCAAAGTACCTTATAAGTTCCATTTTCCAGTAAAACACGAGCCAAATTATTAGACGTTTGTACCAAATCCGAGATCTCTGGACTCATTCTGTAAATGCCGCTCGGACAAGCATAAACAGCCGCCAAGAATTGTTTTTGAAATGCCTTATTACAAACTTTAGCGGGTACAGCACATTCCTCTAACGTCAACTCTAAATCAGGATCTGTTGTTCCATATTCTTGCTTCAAAACTACTTGCCATTCATTAATAAAAGAAGACAAATCAGCAGCAGTAGGAACCGCAATCGTTGCAAAAGATTCTCTAGGAATTGCATTACGCAAACTCCCTCCATCTATAGATGCAATACTCAAGTCAGCGGTTTTACTCAATTGAAACAACAAACGATTCATTAGTTTATTTGCGTTTCCTAAGCCCTTATGTATATCCATTCCTGAATGTCCTCCCGACAAGCCTTTTACCCCTAACTGATATCCTTTATATCCATCCGCTATTGTTTCTTCTTGATAATTCCCTTTTGCCGTCACATCTACCCCACCAGCACAACCAATAGTCAATTCATCATCATCCTCTGTATCTAAATTTAACATAATTTTAGCATCCAACAAGCCACCAACTAACCCCATTGCGCCTGTCATTCCTGTCTCTTCATCAATTGTAAACAACGCTTCCAATGGAGGATGCGGTATATCTGTAGATTCTAACAAAGCCATAATCGTAGCTACACCAATTCCATTATCAGCCCCCAAAGTAGTGCCATCTGCTTTGACCCAATCGCCGTCAATTAGCATTTTAATTCCTTCACTATCAAAATCAAAATTAGTTGAGGCATTTTTCTGATGCACCATATCCAAATGACTTTGAAGCACTACAATCGTGCGATCTTCCATTCCTTTGGTAGCTGATTTTTTGATAATAACATTTCCAACAGCGTCTACTTGGGTTGGCAAGCCTAATTGTTCTCCAAAGTTTTTGGCAAAAGCAATCACACGCTCTTCTTTTTTGGAAGGGCGAGGAACCGCATTCAAATCAGCAAAATTTTTCCAAAGTGCTTTAGGTTGTAAATCTTGGATGGTCATAATTTTATATTTTAATATCTATTGTATAATTTTCGTTAAATTTATAAAGTCACTTTGGAGTTATTTTATACATCATTGATTTATCCATTATAGACTAACAAACCAACAAGCCATTAACACTCAACTGTTCCCAAATAGTAGAATTTATTAACTCCTCTATAGTTCCCATTCCTGTCGCTTCAAAACATTCTTTCAATTGCTTAAACGTCCAGATAGCTTGATCACTCAATTCTAACTCCACTAAGGTTTCCGACAACCACTCCCCCATTTCTACTTCTAGTTCTATCACCCAATCATTCTGCTTATTATAAAAATGCAAAGCTACTAATTCTTGAATTCCCGCTTCTGTTTCGTCCTCAAAAAATGAAAGTACAGGTCGACTACCCAACCAAAAAACCATCGCATTGGACCGAGGGGTTTTCAGTGGTTGATCCAATGTTTCATAAATATAACCTGAGGCAATACTTGTTGCTGGCACATCAAAATCAAACCATTCTGCCAAGTCCATTTCAAAGGCAGTTCCATGCATATAATTAAACAAAGCCGTTTTTAAGCCTTGTGAGAACAACTCATGCTCCACTCCTGTTGGATCTTCATGATACAAATCATTGTCTGCAAAACCACCCAAATCAGGTCCCACGCGAGTGACCATATACTTATCAGGCACCAAACCAACAGGGCTGTGTGCTGTCATGGCAAATTGATGCCAAAATCCAGATTGTACAATTCCTTGTTCAAACAGTTGACGCACCATTTCCAAAGAATCAATGGTTTCTTGTGCCGTTTGAGTTGGGAAACCATACATCAAATAAGCGTGTACCATAATTCCTGCCTGCGTGAACGCATCACAAACACGAGCAACCTGTGCCACAGTAACGCCTTTTTCCATCAAAGCCAGCAAACGATCTGAAGCTACTTCCAATCCACCAGAAACAGCAATACAACCAGATTCTTTTAGGAGTTGGCATAAATCGTAGGTAAAGCTTTTTTCAAAACGAATGTTTGTCCACCAAACTACAGTTAGCTTTCTTCTAATAATTTCTAGCGCCAAATCTCGCATCAAGGCAGGTGGTGCTGCTTCATCAACAAAATGAAAGCCATTCTGTCCAGTCTGTTCGATAATGGTTTCTATTCGGTCGCAGAGTATTGATGCATTAACAGGCTCGTAGCGTTGAATATAATCCAAAGAAATATCACAAAAAGAGCACTTTCCCCAATAACAACCATGCGCCAAAGTCAACTTATTCCAACGTCCGTCACTCCACAAACGATGCATGGGATTCACGATTTCGATCACAGAAAGGTATTCTTCCAAAGGCAAATCACTATAATCAGGTGTTCCAACTTCTCGTTGTGCAACATCTTTTTCTATCGCATTATTATAATAAGAAACCACACCACCAACTCTAGCAAAAATACGCTTAAGGTCGCTAGCCGGTCGTTTGCCTTCCAAGTGTTCTAACAAGAATAACAAAGGTGCTTCTCCATCGTCCAAGGATACATAATCTAGGTAATCGAACAAACGCTCATCAGACAAAGAACGCAATTCCGTATTGGCATAACCGCCACCTAAAATCACCTTAATCTCTGGATGATTTTCTTTAAGGTATTGACCACATTTTAAAGCTCCAAAAAGATTACCAGGGAAAGGAACAGACAAACAAACCACTGTTGGTTCATAATCCTCTATTTTGTACGCCAATAGTTGCAATAAGATATCTGAGATAAGGCTATTTTCTTCTTGTAAGGCTTCATGTAAGGGATCAAAGTGAGTTGCCGTTCGCCCCAAACGTTCTGCATAACGACTAAAGCCAAAATAAGGATCAATACATTCTTTTATCAAATCCCCTAAATCTTCTAAATACAACGTAGCAAAATGTCGTGCTTTATCTTGCGTCCCCATCGTTCCAAAAGCCCATTCCAAATCATTTAAGCTTTGAAAACGGCTGGCTTCTGGCAAATAGTTTCGGCTGCAAATATTGTGCGCTAAGGTAGGATTCTTGTGTTGCAAAAATGCAAGGGTAGGCTCTATCGTTTGTAAATAACTTTCTTGCAAATGCACCATACGCTGACTATTCGCAGATAAGTCCGTCCATTCTAACGTTTCTTCTATAATTTCAAAAACAGTCGTTAAACCTTGTGTTGTAAATAGTTGCAGAATCGTCTCAATCCCCAAATCGGCTTGGTTGGAAGCTATATTTTGAGTATTTAAAAATCCTTTCAAATAAGCCGTTGCTGGATAGGGCGTATTTAATTGAGTAAATGGTGGTGTTATAAGTAGTACTTTCGTATTCAAGGTGCAATTATTTTTGTTTCTGCAAAAGTACTACTTTTTTAGATAGACTATCAAAAGTAGTTGTCATTTCTCAAAAGATTGAATTGAAAATGTTAATAAAACAAAGTATCTTTTCGGTCTCTTTTTGGTTTTCTCAAATTTAGAACTACTTGCAAAATATTTTACTATGTCTAATTTACTTTATCAAAATATTCAACGAACTGTTTCTATCTCTGAAGAAGAAGTAGCTCAATTCAAAGAACTCTTGCAACCTCAAATTATCAAAAAAAACGAGTTCTTTGTTCAAGAAGGTGACCGAGCTAAACATCTAGCATTTGTTCTTTCTGGGGGCTTGTACTCTTATAGTATTGATGAGAAAGGAGAAAAACATGTTATTCAAATAGCTTTAGAAGAGCATTGGATCACAGACCCTTACAGTTTTTTCTCTCAAGAAAAAGCCTTGTATACCGTTCAAGCGCTTTTTAAAACGGAGGTTTTATTAATTAGCAAAGAAAATCACGATAGAGCTTGTAATCAATTTCCTAGTATTGAGCGTTTTTTTCGACTATTGGTACAAAATGCCTATGTACATTTATTGCAGCGTGTAGCAAGAATTAGTAGTGACACGGCTGAAGAACGCTATCTAAAGTTAATTCAATCACATCCCAATATTATCCAACTAGTCCCTCAATATTATATTGCTTCTTATTTAGGTATTAAACCACAGTCTTTGAGTCGGATTCGAAAAAATTTATTAAAAGAGTAACAATAGTTCATTAAAAAATTAAGCTGTAAATCTGCCAAACTGCAATAGTTTGGATTTAAGCTCTTTATTAAAGTTTGGGCAAATGTCAGCGGTTCTCACGATGTGAATAAATATATTAAAAAATAATCTTTACTTTGATTACCAAGGCACTGTACACACTTTAAAGTAAATGTGACGTAGATTACTACGTGAGGGCTTTGCCGTTGGGAAATGGCTTCTGTGAAGAATACGTCCGTGCTTGGCGAGCATAGCATTCGCCAAGTACAG
>ENA-ORXM01003297-ORXM01003297.1-marine-metagenome-genome-assembly--contig:-NODE-3297-length-16406-cov-3.568988_pt1 | contig 16406 bp, 10 predicted proteins | sample MGYA00237867_ERZ511480 | MGnify/ENA primary metagenome ERZ511480 (study PRJEB26309, sample SAMN06266103) | marine metagenome | isolation source: Algal blade | place: United Kingdom:Sidmouth, United...
ATTCCTGCTCTAAAGCTGCTTCCACTAGGCTCTACGATGGCCTCATCCCCTACGTACACCATCTCTTGCTCCGAAAACAGGATCCAAACAGCAGCATCAAGCACCAATCGAGGAAAAGGTTTCCACAACATTCCCAAATCTGCACCATAAGCAGCCGGCAATGTTTTTGCCGTTTGTTCCGCCACCACTACCCTAGTATCATTACTATGAAAACCAATTCCTGTTTTTAAATATAATTGCAAACTAGAATTAGGGCTATACATAATGTTCAACTTAGGGCTAACTACCGCTTGGTCTACGGCTTGTAAGCTGTAGACACTATCCAGCAAATCCACATAATTGAATCTAAAATAATCTATTCTCGCGCCTAGATTAAATCGCCATTTATCTACGGTCAAATTTCCATCTACCCAAGCACCAATATTAGTTTCATCAATATCTCCTAGTTTTAAATACTCCAATACTTCTTGACGGTTCTTGGTATGTGATAATTCATTGTCATTACTATCATCGTAACGAAACCCTACCCCTCCTTTTACCAACAACTCTACTTTATTCCAAGACCAAAGATGATTCAATTCTGTTTGTCCACCAAACAAATTACGTTGTTCAAATTGCTTGATTTGATCACCATTAATAGAATCATTATTAAAGAAAGTAAAGTTAGAATACAGCTCAAAATTATAATTAGAGTAATACAATTTAGATTGGATACTAGAGTGATCGCTCAACAACTTTGTATGCTCAAATAAAACGTTTGCGCGGCTTGTTTGCCCACCTTCTGTATCGTCAATGGCTCCAAATCGACCAATTAAGCCACTTTCGATCGCTCGCACTGGAACTTGCCCTGAGGCATCCCATTTGCTATAAAAATAGCCTGCTTGTACCGATATTTTGTCTCCCTTTGGAAGGTGTCCTGTATATTTTCCAAATAAATTAATCCTGTTAAAATTTTGGCTAGATTCAAAAGGTCCGTCCGATAAATTATAACTAGCTGCAATATAAGCATCATGCTTGTCGACCTTCTTTAGTAGATTAAACAAGCCTTTGATTCGCATGGTATTAAAACTCCCATACTCTATTCCTACACTACTATAATTTAACACATCTTTGGTTTGAAAATCGACATAACCTGCTGTTGCAAAGTTTCCTTGTTGAGTATAATAAGGTCCTTTACCAAAATCAATGTTCTTAACCGTTTCGGGAATGATAAAATGTAAATCTGCATATCCTTGACCATGCGCATGAGATACCATATTGACAGGCATTCCATCTGCACTAATTCGAATATCTGTTCCATGGTCAATATCAAAACCACGCAAAAAGATTTGTTCTGCTTTTCCACCACCAGCGTGCTGACCAATGACCAGACCTGGCACCTGACGCAATAATTCTTGAGAAGAATTTACAGGAGTTGTTTCTAAACTGATTGCTGTAATTACATTTAGACTTTGAACCTCATTTTTCACAACAATTTCGCTAATACTAAAGTTATTGCCCTCTAATTGGAAGACCTGTTCTTTTAAGAAAGATTGTACTGTGAGCACAAAAGATAAATTATTGTAAGCTAAATGCGAAATTTCAAGGGTATCACCAATAGAATTTCCCTCTAATACAAACTGCCCTTTGGTGTCTGTGTGAGCATGTTCTCCTGTTTGTATATTAATAATATTAACATAGTCTATTCCTTGTTTGTTAATATCAAGGACTTTGCCAATAAGAATTTCTTGCCCATAGACCCCTATAGAAGATAGCACGAGACACAATAAGTAAAAATGTTTCATTAGTAGTTCCAGTTATGACATAAGGTCGCTGAATAAGTGAAGTATTATTCAGAAAACTTATATAGTTAATACATTTTATGCTTAAAAATATCGTGCGGATTCAACTATAACTAATTATTGATTCGTTTTGTTCATTTTTTTTACAAAAAACAAACAAAACACTTTTTTAAATATATTTTAAACTCAAATAGCAAAATATTTAAGCAACAAAATTATTAAGAAAAACCCCTTGTTTTAGAAGCACACCTAAGCTCCAGCATTTGGGTACTTTTCTTTAAAGTTTGCCAAGAATTGTTGCATTTGCTGATCTGCCTCTGACAACTCTGCGGTGTTATATGCAGGCATTTGCCCCTCTTTTTCGGGCATACTCTCAATATAAACTGAGGTAGAAGGAAAGGCTATATGAACATTCATCGCTGCTGCCAATTTCAAAATACTAAAAATAATTTCTTCCTTTAGTTTTAAATTAGCGGCATAATCTGTCGTGTTAAAATAAACCACAAATAAAATATCCAAAGAAGATCCACCCATGTTATTTAAATGAATAAAAGAAGTATCACTTTTAGTTTGTGGATGTGCTTCGTTAATTGCACGCAAACCTTCCACAAATTTTTCGATCAAAACAGGAGGAGTATAATAAGCTACTCCAATAGTAGTATTAAAACGTCGGTATTTTAGGCTTCCCATATTATTAACCACCATGTCCACCAAAGAACCATTTGGCACAGAAATTAAAGAACTATCGGGCGTTCGAATTCTAGTAGAACGAAATCCAATGTCTTCAACTGTCCCTGTAATATCACCGCTACTGATAAAGTCGCCTAATTGAAAAGGTCTATCCGCATAAATCATGATCGAACCAATCAAATGCTTGACGGTATCTTGAGCTGCCAAAGCAACTGCCAAGCCCCCAATAGATAGACCTGCAATCAATGCCGTCAAATCAACACTAAATACATCTAGGACATAAATAGCTCCTATTATAACAACAATTACTTTTAGGATTCGAATAAAGATAGGCAATAACTGATCGTCAGAGGTACTTTCTGTCTTAGATACAATCGCCTCAAAATAAGAACGGGCTAACTCAACAGCATTTAGCACCACCAAAACGGCACAAACGGTATTAAAAACTCTCAAAAAAGCTAAAAAATAATAGCTAATCCAAACGGGTAACATTAGTACAGGAAAGAAAATAAAAACAACATAAGCGACTACTAAATAACTAATAATTCGTGATATTTTGGTAATAATATCAGAGTCAAAATGATTTCTGCCCAATTGAGTATTGGCTAGTATTTTGAATATAATATTCAGCAAACGCCAAGTAATAAAATTTAATAAAATCGCTATAATTCCCAATACAAAAATTGCTAGATATTGCCATATTTTTAAGCCTAGAAAGTTACTTCCTCCTTGTGGTAATAATTCTAATATAAAGTGACTTCCTAAAGGATATACTGAACGATGTAATTCTGGAATTAGTTTGATACTTGCAGGATCATAACGCCAATAGTCAGCATATTTTCGAGCACGTTTATCTTTCCCTATCAAAGGTCTTGTAATGTATATTTCTGGCAAAGCATCAGGAAACAGAACATAAACAGCATTCCCACTAGTAGAATCAATATAATCAGGATTATCTGGAATTAAATCTTCTCGAATCATCAAGCCCTTGCCATCAAAAATTTGCTTCAATTTAATCGCATAATCACGTGTTTTGTCTGTTACTTTTTTAGGATCTCCTACCAAAGCAGCCGCCGCTTTGTTGACATCGTAAAATTCCTCATTCAAGTAATAAATATGCTGATGGGCTACTTCTTGAGGAGTAGATAGGTTACCAGAAGGTTCGTCTTGTTCTGTTTGCGCAAAACTGCTATTCCAACAAAAAAAACACAGTAGTCCAATTAATATATTTCTTAACATTTTTTTCTTTGGGTTGTTTTTTAAAATCTTACGATGCATAGAAGTTGTTTAAAAATAAAAAAACTTTCTAATTAGAATTAGAAAGCTAATTTGACACAAAGGTCTATATTTTAAAGAACAAAACAGTCTATAAATATGAAATATATTGAAAGCTGCTCAAATTTTCTAGGGGATGATATCTAAAATTCGCAATTGGCTGAAGATTCTAGCATACACCGATACAATTCGTTTAGCCTTCATCTTCTGAATAATACGTGGCATCTTCCAAAATATACAACAAACGAAATGGATCGTATTCTTGATCATCTGTTTTTCTATTGATGCGCAATGTTCCTTCCAAAACAATTGGCTTATCCATTCTGTAAATAATTGGGTTTTTGGCAACAATTTCAATCACAGATTCGGGACCTGCCGCACCACAAAAGTAACAAGAGCTGTATGAGAATTTAGACAAGGTCATACGTCCCTTGGTTAAATCTGCGGGGATGATAAACCCTTTCAAATAAATTTTCTTGCCATCTAGTTTCAAGATCTTCTTGCCAAAAGTTGGGGTACTAGTAAAATTCTCAGTAACTGGATCAAATTTACTTTTAACGGTTACATCCATCATTTCTTCCCAATAGTTCTCTACTTTTTTGCGTTGAGCATCTGCTTGAATACTGTACGTTAAAAGAACAACCAATAACAATAGTATATTTTTCATTTATTTTGTTTTATTCCTATAATAACAATATCATTCCTTTGCTACATTTTCACACCAAGGTGTTGTTATTTATTTAGGCTTATTTGTATTTTTAAGATTAACTTGCTTTTCAGCAATCATATTACTTACAAAAGTATAAAAAAATAGTGCCAGTTTTAGTTTTTAAAAACTTCATTCTTAAAGATTTTTTTCAAATGACCATAGAAGACCTCCTAGCCTACCTCACCAATGATAAGACTTCCTTATTTCTATTTTTTATTTTGTTACCAATCATAACCATCATTATTACAACTGTTTCTGCTGGGCGTAGCTTAGAAAAGCCTTATGCTCATATCTACTCTATACTTCTTTTTACCGTTTGTATTCCAGGTGTGCTTTCTATTACTTTGTGGGTTTATTCTATGTTTTTTGAACGGAAAGCAATTTGGCAATTGCCATTTTTTGTCTACTACTTGCCCATTATTATTATGGCAATTTGTATTTATATTCTTAAAAAGAAACGCATCTCCATTCGGCGATTGCCTTGGTCAGGAGAATTATACGAATTTCTAGTTTTATTGATAATTACTTTTGCTTTTATATTAATAATGATGAAACTACACATCATCAATTTTAAACAACCTTGGCAATTAGGCATTTTTTCGGTGCTTTGTTTAAGTACGTTGCATTTGCTTTGGAAACGGATGGCAAGCTTGCGATAGTTACAAAATTTTCACTTCTGTAAGGCGAAATGGAAACGTGTAAGAATTAGAATCATGAAAATGGTGATTTAGCTTTAATACACCTTCTATTCTATAGCGCTTCCCTAATTTAAAATTTAGCTTTTGAGCATCACTTAATTCAATCATGGTGATCTTAGGATCTGCTGAACAACCATAAAAGGGTTGCTTGTTTTTTGTCAACAAGGTGATGCTTGTGTCTTTATATGTATAGAAATAGCCTTTTAAGGTAATTTTTTGTCCATCCAAACTTTTCACCTGTTTGGGAAAGGTAACTTTCCAATAAAAATTGCCTGTTTCAGTATAGGCAGATTCTTCTTTGGTGGTCTCTAGCAACCACCAGTAATCTTTAGGCAGTTCCGAAAAGGAGCAAATCAGCCCTCCTATTAACAAAAGAAATACCTTAATAATAATCGTATTGATTTGTTTCATAATTCTATTTTTAGAACCTCTGTTGTTAAGTTTTAAGATAAAAGGAAGTCCTCACAAACTTTTTATGAAGATAACAAATAATAAAAAGACAGGTGTAGACTTTATCTCAACCTAACAATATCTTAACAAAAAGGATAGGCTCCACATATTCTATTTCTAAAATAAAGTCGCTCCAAACAAAATAGAATTAGCACTATAGTTTTAACATATCTGTTCTAAAATACTAAGATTATATTAAAAAAAGCATACATAAAACTTTGGCATATTAGTTGGCTATCCTCTTTTTAATCAATCAATTATCTAATTAATTTTAATTATAATTATGAACAAACGATTCATCGTGGCTTCATTTTCTACTTGTATGTTGATTGCTTACACATCGTACAATCAAACAGGTAGTCAAGGTGATGTTGCATCAGAAAAAGAACAAAGAGCACTTAATTTAATAGACAGTACTATTGTTCCAAAAGATACAGCATCAATTCAAAAAATTCGTCTAAAAGGAAAAACCAGTAGCTATTCTCGCTACAAAGACATGGTAAAAGAAAAAGAAAGACGAAAAAAATTAAGAGCCAAATACCAAAAAGAAAAGCTCTTGAAAAAATAAGTATAATTTTAATTACACAAGTCATAATACTCTACTAGAAAAGGACTCCCGTTAAAGGTCTCGCTAGTAGAGTTTTTTTTGTTTTATAACAACTTTTCTCAGCATCTTTGACGAACATTAGGATCAACAGAGGCGCTTCGTTTTTTTTCACTAAAAAACCAAATATTTAATCGAAAAAACAAGTTAATTAAAATAAAATATTGCCTCAAATAATAATTTTGCAAAGCAATCCATTTACCAAATAATTAACAAGTGTACAATCTAAATTGCATTTTTTAGACCGACTTTTTAACTAAAATTTAAATTTAAAGTATTTTAATTATCATTTTTTTAACCTTTAGACTACTTTTTTTTGAACAAATAGAAAATAGAATAATATTTTTTCAAAAAGGTAAAAAAATCCCTTTTTAGTTAAAAAGAACCTATTTCAAGCTGTAAATCAGAATTTTATTCTATAAAAGTTAGCGAAAAAGCTTCTAAAACAACATAAAAGAAGTATCGTTTAGTGCTGAGAAATCCATTTTATGAGTACACTATTTTTTAAAATAAAATTTTGCAGTAAGTAGTTTTTCTACCTAACATTGTGTGTGCTTCTGCAGAGCATTACTTTAATCACGATAGAAATAGTAAAAGATAATGTTAATATCATTTAAACTTATTTTTCTACATTTCTCTAAAAAAAAACACACGCTAAAAATGTTTACAATAAAAAAAATAAGCGCAGTTGTAGGATTCTGTTCGCTTTTACTCGGATCGATTAATGCTCAAACAAATAACCACAATCACGCCCCAGGAAGATCTTGTTATGCACATGACAAACTTCAAGAGCAACTTCAACAAGACCCAGCCTTGCAACAACGCATGGATAATATGGAGAATGTCACACAACGTTATCTTCAAACAGCTGGACAAGCTCGTAATCAAACTCGTAGCATTCCAGTTTATGTGCATGTAATTTATAGAACTAATCAAGAAAATATTAGTGCTGCTCAAATTCAATCTCAGTTAGATCAATTGAATGCAGATTTTGCGGCAACTAATGCAGATTACAACCCACCATCTGATTTTAGTTCTGTAGCTTCTGGAAACACAGGTATTCAGTTTACCTTGGCAGGAGTTACAAGAAAACAAAGTTCAAAAACATCTTGGGGAACCAATGATGCAATGAAACTCACTTCTCAAGGAGGTGTTGCTCCTGTTACTCCAGCTACACACCTAAATATGTGGGTATGTAATATTGGAGGTGGAATTTTAGGGTATGCTCAATTTCCTGGAGGATCTGCTTCTACTGATGGAGTTGTTATGTCTCCTCAATATTTTGGTAGCACAAACTACGGAAGTGGGTTTTACCTTTCGTCTCCTTTCGATAAAGGCCGTACAACCACACATGAAGTAGGTCATTACTTAAACCTTCGCCACATTTGGGGAGATGGTGGTTGTAATGTAGATGACTTGGTAGATGATACTCCAGTTGCAGGTCGTTCAAATGCGGGTTGTCCTAGCTCAACGACAAATACTTGTAGTGGAGGTCAAAGAGATATGTTCATGAACTATATGGATTATGTAGACGATGCTTGTATGTTTATGTTCTCTGCTGGTCAAGATGCTAGAATGTGGGCTTGTTTAAATACGTCTCGTACTCAACTAGGAACTTCTGGTGGAGGCGGTGGAGGTGGTTCTACTTGTAGCACCAACGAAGTTACTCTAAACTTAGATTTTGACAATTATGCTTCTGAAACTACTTGGACGTTAAAAAATAGTGCTGGTCAAACTGTTTACTCTGGTGGTGGTTACGCTAATGGAGATGCTTCTACAACAGAAACATTCTGCCTACCTGATGGTTGTTATGACTTTACTATCAATGATAGTTATGGTGATGGAATCTGCTGCTCTTATGGTAATGGTTCTTATAATTTAGTTGCTGCTGATGGTACTAGTTTGATAAGTGGTGCTTCATTCACTTCAACTGAAACACAACAACTTTGTGTTGGCGCTCCTACTGGTCCAACTTGTACAGATGTAACCTTGAACTTGAACTTTGACAACTACGGTTCTGAAACTACTTGGACATTAAAAAACAGTGCAGGTCAAACACTTCACTCTGGAAATGGTTACACAAATAGCAGTCCTAATGTGTCAGAAACATTCTGCTTACCTAATGGTTGTTATGACTTTACTATCAACGATAGTTATGGTGATGGAATCTGTTGTTCTTATGGTAACGGATCTTACAACCTAGTTTCTGGTGGTAGTTCTTTAGCAAATGGTGCTTCATTCGGTTCTACTGAAACTAAGCAAATTTGTGTTGGAACTAGTGCTCGTGCAAACAACTTAACAACAACAGCGACTGCTGAAGTAGCTGCTATGGAAATGAACTTGTATCCAAATCCTGCTACTAGTGTATTAAACATTGACATCTTGAATCATCAAGGAACTTGTGTAGGGCGCATCATGGATGCTACTGGCAAAACTTTGTGGACTGGCGATCTTGAAAAAGGAAACAACCAAGTTAATTTAAATCAATTGGCTACTGGTATCTACTATTTCAATGCTGTTAAGCAAGATGGAACAACAGTTACTAAGAAATTCATCAAAAAAGGCTAAAAGTTCAATTAGATGATAAATAGGGTATTATAGAGAAGGGACGCAATTTATTGTGCTTTATAATACAACAACTAAAATTCTAAATGCTATCTAATTCGCACACAGTAGACTGCTCTTTTGAGTGGTCTACTTTTTTTATAATAATAAGCTTCCTTTTCTTATTCTCTGAATTTCTAATGCTTCCTTTTCTTCAAAAGTAACCTTCCAATCTTTAGACGAATCCTTGGCTACCTCATACCATAAAGTATAGATTTCTAAGCCCTTATTCATATCAAAATGGATCAAAAATAGATTTTTCTGAGAAAGTAAAATATCTGTATTTCTATATTTAAGAGCAAAACTATTCATTGCTTGTTCACCACTTTTTCTTAATTTATCTATATTATTAATAACATAGTCAATAGTAGAAAAATCATCTTTAGTAAGCCTTTTTTCTATATCTCGAATCACAATCGTGCACATTTCAGCACGTTGCGATTCCCATTGTTTCATTTCTTTCTGATATAAAAAAGTACAGTAAGTAGATGGAGATATTAAGTAGATATTCTTTGCCCTCTTTAAAACTAACTCTGAATGTTTCTCAAGTACATTAGAATTGGGGTTGATATAAAAAAGATTAGAAAATGGTTCTACTACCAAACTAGTCTCATCAAAAACAAGCTCATGAGCTTTGGTTACATAATAATAAATACACTCCTTGTAAGATTCTAAATATTTAGGTTGAATGCGTTTGAGAAAATCCGAATAAACCAAATCAAAATCTCGACCAACTTGTCCATGCAACCATCGTTTAACTAGAGTTGTATCCAAGTGCGTCCCTCCTCTCTTCGGCATAGATTCTCGATAAGGTAATATTTCTGCTTGAGTATTTTTTTGATGACGTGTGTCTGCAAAATCTGGTTTATAAGCGTATTTTCCTCTTGAACCTGATACTTTTCTCAGCAACCACTTGTGTTGTTTCCTTTTCATAATTTTTTGCATCTAATTTTCCATCTAATAATACATATTCTTAAATAAAAGAGTTCCAGTAGTCGTCTGTTTATAACTCGATTTTTAACATAAAAAAAACTCTTACCAGCTTGAAGCCAGTAAGAGTTTTCGATTTATTTTGAACAGTATACTAAAAACTGTCTCTTGTATTTTTACAGCTTATTGTTTAACAATTTTTCTAGTAATATGCTCTTCTCCATTTGTGAAGCTAATAAAATAAACTCCCTGTGTCAAAGCACTGACTTCAATTGTTTTGTTTTGTACAGATCCAATTTGAACGGTTTGACCTTGTACATTTAGTATTCTATAATTAGACAATCCTTGCATATTTGTTGACACTTCCAAATAGTCTCTAAATGGATTTGGAGCAACTGTTAAGAAGGCCTCTTCTTGATTTGTTGTAACCACATTTGTAGTTACAGTAGCTGAAGTAATCGCAAATGCATCAATCGCAATATCAGAAGCAAAACCACTTCCTGTAGATGCTTTAAAACGCACTTTTAAATCCGACTCATTGGTATAAGCAGCAAGATTTAAATTAATACTTAACCAATTATCCCCATAATCATTGATTCGCGTTAACAAAGTATTCCAATTGGTTGTAGATGTTTTTACTTGTACATCTAACCTTCCCATATTAGCTCCATACATATGATAATCAAAACTTAACTGTGGATCTGTGATACTTGTTAAATTAAAACATGGACTCTCTATGATTGCTGTTTTAGAAGGGAAATTAGGTGCAGAGGCTTCTACATAAATATAGTAGATTCCATCATTCGCAGTTGTTGGTCCAGTATTATTAGACGCTGTCGCACCAGAAAGAATTGTCCAATCTAGATCGTCCCCATCATCTTGTACCCAGTTTCCCAAAGTATTTTCAAAGCTCTCGTTATAAGGGAAAATAGCCGTTGTCGTTGGACAAGTATAAATCACATCTGCAATAGCCACCGCATCAATGGCAATATCAGACCCCCAATCGACTCCTGTCACTCCATTAAAACGAATTCTCAAATCAGAAGCAGTGGTATAAGTAGATAAATCTATTGCTGCAGAGAACCAGCCATCTCCTTGATCGCCTACTTTTGTCCATATACTCACCCAATTACCGCCACCAGTACTCACTTCAACTTCCAATTCTCCCATATCTGCTCCATACATATGATACATGAATGTCAGTTCTGGAAAAGGAATACCTGTTAGATCAAAACAAGGGCTTTCTAAAATTGCTCTCTTATTAGGGCTATTGGGATTAGAAGCTTCCATATAAGCATAATAACTACCATCATTAGCACTTGTTGGTCCTGTATTCGCAGATGGTGTCGCTCCTGAAAGTGTTGCCCAATCAAAATCATCTCCAGTATTTTGTGTCCAAGCTCCAAAAGTATTTTCAAAACTTTCTATATACGGGAAGGTATTAATGATCGTACAATTAGGTGTTCCTGAACTAATTCCAAAGGCATCAATTGCCATATCAGATTCAAAGTCATTGCCTGTTGCACCATTAAAACGGATTCTTAAGGAAGTCTCATTCGTATAAGCATTCAAATCTACTGTATCCGAAATCCAATCGGGTCCTTGATCTCCTGTTCTTGTCCATAGACTCGTCCAAGTTGAGCCATTAGTACTAACTTCTAAAGATAAAGTTCCCATCGTCGTTCCAAACATATGGTAGTCAAAAGTAACTTGAGGATAAGTTACCCCTATCAAGTTAAAACAAGGGCTTAATAAATGTGCCGTTTTACTTGGGAAATTAGGAGCAGAAGCCTCTACATAAGCATAATAATTACCATCATTAGCACTTGTTGGTCCTGTATTCGCAGATAACGTTGCTCCTGTAAGAACCGTCCAATCAATATCATCTGTGGTCGATTGACTCCAAGCTCCCAAGGTATTTTCAAAACTCTCATTATAAGGAAAACTGGTGACAGTACTTCCACAAGGTATCGGAATTGCTCCACCAGAACTATCAACACCACAACTTGGCATATCTAGACCAATAGCAGCAATCAATTGATCACTACGTCCACTAGAACCATTTGTACAACCTCCTGTATTATGAATGGCAACCACTAAGTTTGAATTGTAATCCAAAACTGGAGAACCAGAACTCCCTCCTTCTGTATCCGCAAAATAGCGCGCACCTGTTCCCGTTATTTGATTGATAATTGCGTTTCCATTGGCATCTCCACCTTGATCGGTAATCACTGTAATTTCTTTTCTTCGTCCTCCTGGGTGCCCTACAATATAAATACGGTCGTTCACTACTGGAGGTGTTGAACTTAGACTTAAATAGCCGTATGTGCTAGTTGGATTTACAGGTAATTGAACTAAAGTATAATCCAAAGCAGCACTTGTCTTTATAAAGGTAGAGGAAGTTGCGACAACATCAGATACCGAATTTCCTGTTCCATTACAATTGGTATATTGATAATTGAACATAAAATCTGTGTTCGCAGCATCTGCTGCTGTACCAATACAATGCTCATTGGTCATTACGTGACCATCACAGCCCAATAACCATCCTGTACAAAGTCCACCACCACCAATCAACAATCGGCAAACGGCTCTTCCTTTATCGTACATAGTTGTTCCATTATAACAAATAACAGGTTCCTTATCATCTACACCACAAATTGCTTTGGTCGCTAACAAGGCATCAATTTGTGCTTGTGGGTATCCATAAGCTACTTCTGTAATGTCAAAACCGTAGTGGCTAGATCCTGCCTCTGAATGCAAACGAACGACAACTCGTTCATCAAACAAGACTTGCGTCCAAAAATCACTAATCATTGTTCTATTTTGGTCTATAATTTTTCCACGACCAGCATAAATAATGGTTTCTCCTGTATTAACAGCAGTTACTTCAACATAATCTCCAGGAGCTAAATCAAAGTTTTTAAAGTATATCTTAATATAAGAAGAGTATTTGTTGTAAAACTCTTTTTCAAAAACAACATCATTTACTCCATTTTGGTTGTATGGATGTGTTGTCTGGAAATTGGTAGGTATAACATCCCCTACTTTTAAAGGTGCATTAATTCCATTTGTTGGGGTATGTTCTTCTAATGCGGATGTTGCACTTTGCCCAAAGGATAGCTCACAAAGAAGGAGCATAAAGAGTACGATTCTTTTCATTGTAAAAAGAGTTTGTTGTTTATTTTAAATACAGAAATCTAGTAATGTTGGGATTTACCTTTACTTTGGGAGTCGATGGGAAGGGCAAATTTGTTTGAAAAGAGGATAAATCTTAAATTATTCAAACAAGATAATAAGTTTATTTACCTCTAATATAAGGTTTCTAACAGTGAAAGCAAAGTGCTTTTTAGGATTAAATTTTTTAAATTGTTTGTTTCATGAAACAAAATGAATCCTTTTTCCTAAATTTATTATTGCTTATTTATACAATAATAAATTTAGGAAAAAGTTTAGTTCTTAGGCTTTTTAATGCAGCTTTTAAGCAAGTTATTACCCTTAAACGAACAAAATATACAAATATTACTGCTTAGACATCGTATTTCAGACAAAAAGTACTAAATTTACAGCATTAACCAATAAAAGAACAAAAGAGTATATGAGTAAGGATAAATATATAGACAAGGTGATCACTTGGGTTGAAAAAAGAAAAATTAGCTCAATCCAAACTACCTCCGAAGGATATGACGACCCTAAAATTTTCACAAATCAATCCACACAAGACCAAGTTCAACCAGACGTGTCTTTTACCATTGATAATGCTACTCATTACTCTGAAATAGCTTTAAAATGTGACAACACTAGAAAGCTAGTAACCAGATGGAAATTATTGAGTACAATGGCAAACGTAAAAAAAGGACAATTGCACCTTTTTGCACCTAAAGGACACAAAATTTTCACTAAAAAACTAGTTGAAGATAATAATATTGATGCCTTAATTCACTCTCTCTAAAGAGTTAAAGTCATCTTCTACAAAAGCTGCTCATAGTTAATTACGAGCAGTTTTTGTTTTTCTAAAAAAGAAAGACATATAAACGTCCGTTATTATTTTAACAGATAAAATACCCATCAAAAAAAAGCACTACTCCAGTCAGAGTAGTGCTTATATTTTTATTTTTACATCTTCTTATTTTATAACCGTTATTTTCTCAGTTCTGCTATAGTTTTCAACTTGTAGCACGACAAAATAAACACCACTAGCTTGATTTTTCAGTTCTAAAGGAATATTAAAATTCGCTTCTGAATAGGTGTATTCTTGTAATACTTGCCCTAACACATTGGTCACCTGTATAGTAGCTGTTTTAACCTCTGAAAAAGCAACCTTTACTTGAAATTTCCCATCATTTGGATTTGGCAATACATCAAAGGACTCTAGATTAGCAATTTGCTGTACTCCTACTATATTAATTGTTACTGTTAAGACTACTTCACAGCCATTAGCATCTGTAATCGTTACCGCATAAGTTCCGTTGTGAACCAAACCTGATGCCGTTGCTGTCGTTTGATTTCCAGCAGTAGCATCCCATTCATAAGTATAACTTCCTGTTCCACCAGTTCCTATTACAGTTGCTGTTCCATCTCCATGATCTGCAATCGTTCCAGAAAACACTGCTGGTTCTACAATAGTTATACTATCTACTCCTAGGCAAGCATTGGCATCTGTAATACTCACAATGTAAGTTCCTGCACATAAATTATTTGCTTGAGCAGTGGTTTGACCATCATTCCATTGATAAGAATAATTGGGTGTTCCTCCCACAGCCGTAACAGTTGCTGCTCCAGTACAAAGACCATTACAATCCACATCAATACTTGAACTCACATTGACCACAACTGGGCTTGGATCAGTAATTACAGTACAGTCACTAGTTGAACAACCCAAAGAATCTGTCACCGTCACACAATACGTTCCTGCACTTATTCCTGTAATAACATCCGTCGTTTGACTTCCTGTATTTGCTCCCCAAACGTAAGATAAACTTCCCGTTCCTCCTGTACCAACAGCTGCTACCACACCATCATTACTACCTGCACAACTGATAGCCGTTTGCTCTGATAAGACAACAGACAAAGCTGCATTAGGCTGAGACAAGGTCTGACAAACCGTTGACATACATCCATTATCATCACTAATTGTTACGCAATAATTTATATTGGCAACTAAATTTGAAAGCGTTGCTGTCGTCGCTCCTGTATTCCAATTGTAAGTATAATTATTCGCCACAACTCCTCCTGTTCCTCCAACAGTAATACTTCCTGTTGAATCGCCAAAACAGTGAATGGAACTCGTGCTAACGACATTTGCCACAACTGAACTTGGCTCTGTAATCAATATACTGGTAGTTGTGGTACAACTATAGGTGGTGTCTATGATAGTAATAATATAAGGTACAGCATCTGCGGCTAAACCACAAAGTACACTATCCGTTTGATTGTTATTATTTACACTATACAAATAATTCTCAGAACCTCCCGTTGTTTGTATCGTTACACAAGCCGAATCTCCATGACAATTTATTGGTGTCGTCAAACTAGCTGTTGCAATCAAATTTTGCTGCTGAGATAAAGTTAAACAAGTAGCCGTAGAACAATTATTTGCGTCTGTTACGGTAACACAATATTGCCCCGCAGCTAAATTTTCAATAATTAAAGTACTGTCTCCTGTTGACCAAGTATAGTCCAAAATTCCTGTTCCTCCAATAACCTCTAACTCTATTCGTCCGTTATTACCACAAACAGGGTGCATCGTATCTCTAACTGTTATTTGCAATGGACCAGGGCTTATAATTTCAAAACTACTCACAGAACTACATCCTGAAGCATCTGTAGAAGTCACTGAATACACTCTTGGCGGTAAATTACAAACAGTATAATCTACAGAAGTCATTGTAGTAATTCCTGGTACAATCGTATCCCAAACATAAGTGTAAGGAGCCGTACCATTTGCTGTTCCTACCAAAACACAACCATCTGCTGCTCCAAAACAGCTTATAGCTGTGGTAGATGTATAAACCAAAGGTGCATTGGGTCCTACCCCAACCAAAACGCAAAAGGTATCCGTACATCCTGTTGATGCATCAGTTATGGTAACACAATGGTTGCCTGCGCTTAAATTATTTGCTGTACTATTTCCTACATTATTTTCTGTAAATCCATTGGACCAAACAAAATTATAAGTTCCTGTACTAAATGTAGTACTTGCGCTACCATCATTATTACAGGTAACATCTGTAGAAGATAAGTTAGGATTTGGTATAGTGTTGACATTTATTGTATGGCTGGCAGTAATTGGACAAGTTAAGATACTTTGTCCTCCTACATTTATTGTCGAATAAATTGACGCCGTATAGGTAGTAGTGGTCGTTGGATAAACCAATACTGAGTCATTGGAGATAGAAGTTAAGTTATTAGTTGTCAACCAAACCACACTATCATTTGCTGCTAAACCTAACATCGTCAGATAAATACTATCTCCCAAACACAATGTAGAATCGCCATTTATGATAGCCATTGGTGTAGGATTCACGTATAAATAAATAGTATCAATTGGCGTTCTCCCACAACAGCTTGTCCACAAAGACAACTCAATGGTAAAGAACCCAGCAGTATTAAACTGTGTTGTTGCTACATTTTGAACAGATCCTGGATTCGCAATCGCACCATCA
>ENA-ORXM01003298-ORXM01003298.1-marine-metagenome-genome-assembly--contig:-NODE-3298-length-16402-cov-3.678224_pt1 | contig 16402 bp, 10 predicted proteins | sample MGYA00237867_ERZ511480 | MGnify/ENA primary metagenome ERZ511480 (study PRJEB26309, sample SAMN06266103) | marine metagenome | isolation source: Algal blade | place: United Kingdom:Sidmouth, United...
ACCAAGCCTCTCGGTGCCGCTCCTGGACGTTGCGAAAGTATTAGCAACGCGACACTAAGACGTCGCGAGAACGCGCTCCACCCGCGGGAAGCAAGCTAGGTGCGCCGACGTTCGAGCGCGTGGCCACCCCTGACCGTCCGAGGCGCACCCAATTCGAATGCGCGTAGAAGTCCTGGATCGCGTGCAGCGCCTGCCCGATCGCCTCCCCTCGCGAGCCCGCGTCGGCGCTCGCCGCCGGCCACGCCGCCTACGTGGCGGACGATGAGCGGCGGGGCCTCGCCGGCGCCGACGCGCTGCCGGCGCTCCCCGTCGTCGTCGTGCAGCCCGGCGAGCGCAACGTGTATGATCAGACGTTGCTCGGCTTGGCGCTCCTCCGCGCAACCGGCGGGGCGGTGCCGCTGCAGCGGCTGAGCCTCGCCCAGCTAACCGCGTGGGGCACCCTCGACGGTGCCACCAACGCGCTCGTCGTGCGTGTGCCGCCCGGCGCCGTCGCGCAAGTCGGCGCGGGCGGCTCGTGGGCGACCGCCACCACCGCCTTTCGCGTGTCGGTCGCCTACTTTCGTGCCGGCTACACCCCCGACGATTATCCGAGCGCCGCCGAGTGGGCGGCGCGGACCACCCTGCACGCGTCGGACGCGATTGCAGTGCCGACCGTGGCGGTGCAGCTCGTCGGCACGAAGAAAGTGCAGCAGGTGCTCACCGCGCCGGGGGAGGTGGAGCGCTACCTCCCCGCCGCCGACGCGGCGGCGGTGCGCTCCACATTTATGCCGCAGCGGTCGCTCGCGCCGGGCGCTGACGGGGACGACGCGGCGGCGGCGGCGGCGGCGGCCCCCGACGCGTGGGTGCTCAAGCCGCAGCGGGAGGGGGGTGGCAACAACTTGTACGGGCCGGACGTGGTCGCCGCGCTGGCGCGCATGAGCCCGACGGAGCGGGGGGGGTGGGTGCTGATGCGCCGCATCCACCCGGTGCGGGCGCGGAATGTGGTTGTCCGCGGCGGCGCGGGGGGGGCGGGTGAGGTGGTGTCGGAGCTCGGCGTGTTTGGCACCTACCTGGAGACGGCGGGGGGGGAGGTGACGCTCAACGAGGCGGCGGGGACGCTGTTGCGGAGCAAGCTCGCCGACGTGGAAGACGGGGGGGTCGCCGCGGGTGTCGCCGTACTCGATTCGGTGCGCCTTGTGCGGTGAGGGCGGCGATGCCAGTGGGGTCGTCACGGTGCGGGAGCGTAGGCGGAAGGCTTGTCCTATCCGAGGCTGAACACGCAGGGACAAGTGGGTGTTGCCAGTGGAGTGTCAGTGTTTCTATGCTCCACTTTTTTTTTTTGCCGCTCAACATCTCGGTCACCAGGAGTGTGGGGGTAGAAACAACAGTTGCGTCACAGAGGTCGCCGGCTGCACGTACGGCGCGCAAGGCGCACGCATGCAGCATCTCGGGCGCGGCCCTCATGGCGGGACCCAATTGAATGCAGTCCGGTTCTCTGTGCGCGCTTGGTGACTCAACGGCGATGGCCTCGTAGGGGTCCTACAGCCGTGCCAGTAAGCTTGCTCAGGGATAAGCGCAGCTGCAGGCTGGGGGCAAGCCTCACATCTGTGGCGCAAGAATGAAAGCACCGGTTGGGACTGGGTTGCAAACCGTCTGACAGTGCGTCCTTCTCGCATGGTGGGCGACGGGGTAGAGAGTGCGGGTCATGTGGCCCGTGGATGCAGCCGTCGATGAAGCCCGAGACTCGCTGAATCAAACGACAGACGGCATCGAGCGGTAGTATGGCATGGAGTGCTCTGGATGGCGCAAGCGCCGCACAGGCGCCGCGCTCCAAAGTGCTGGCGAAACTCGACATCGTGGCGCCACAGGCATGCGGCGCTGCCTATACAGCTGCACCCGCCGCCACCGCCGCAGCTGCCGCCGCCGACGTCCGCCGACGTTTGTGGTGCCCACGTCGATGGGGGGGAGGGTGGACTCGAGCCTGCTTACGTTATGGGTCGGCCGCCCTGCCCGGTGCTGTGCCCGCGCGGGTTCGCGCCAGCGCCTCCCGGTGGCCCAAGAGCCACGTGTTTCGCCGCGAAGCACCGCACTGATGCGAAGCTCGGAATCTTGCGACCATGAAGCAACAAGTCGTCAAAATTAACTTACCAATAGATTCTGCATGGCTGGCAAACTCGTGTGTACAGTACCGCGCTGGTGACGCGCGCTCAATTACCTGTGTTTACAGCGACACCACCCCTGCTGACGTTTTCTTTGGCTACCGTTTTAACGAAACGGACCGCTACGAACTCGGCATGATGCGCTCTGGTTTACCCCTACACTTACGCGTGATGGTCGACGCGCCCGAAGAAACCGACCTGCTGAACCACACCCAGGGTGTCTTTATTTATCAGCGCACCACCGAAGGAAAACATTTGCTCATCCGCGCCCCTGGGCGCAGACAGCCTTTTCCCCTGCTAGACGGCTTTTCGGAGTAAGCCCAATATGACGCAGCCGCGGAGCTTTCCGGGTCGCGGACACGTTTATGATGTGCTCGTCGTCGGCGCAGGTATAAGTGGCTGCGAGGCGGCCTTTGCTTGCGCCGAAGCAAGTTTGGATGTTCTGCTAGTCACGACGAGTTTAGACACGGTTTACAACTTAGCAGGTGCGGGGGCGAAGCTCACCCCTTCACCCCGAACTCTCATGCACACGCTCTGTCAAGAGGTCGCTGACGAAACCGATTTTGTGCGCCCCTGGGAACTGCACCGCGCCGCTAAGTATGCCCTCGAGCACCGCCCCGGTATCCATCTACTTCAGTCGAGCGTGTCGACTTTGATTGTTGAAAAAGATGGTGTTGAGGATGGGGAAGTAAAAGGCGTAACCACTTGGGAGGGCGTACCGCGCTTTGCGAAACGCACCGCGCTATGTGTGGGCAGTTTTTTAGAAGCTAGGTTGACCGTCGGCAGCCTAACGGAAAAAGCAGGTCGCTTGAGCGAGATGGCCTATGACGACCTCTATAAAGATTTACAGTCTTTAGAGTTTTCGTTTGAAGATGTAGAGATTGACGCGCCCTCGAGTGGCGGCAGCTTGGCTTACAGCGTTGCCTGCAAAGTCTTTGCACAAGGGGAAAGAAGCGGCTTTCAGTTGACAAGCTTTAAAAACCTCTACGCCGCAGGCTTATGCGCCAAGGGTTATCTGAGCTATGAGGACGCCGCCCTACAAGGACGCAACCTTGCAGACGCGCTTATCGCCTCGCTTTAATAACTGCTCGTATCATCTTTCGCCGTTGTATAACGCCCAATTTTTTCTAGGTCACCCAGCCCAGCCCAGACAACTTTCGCGCCTGTTTTCCCGGTTGCTAGCAGACGGTAGCGCACGGGCTCGTCTTCGGAAACGCTCGAGATAACGTAGCGCTCTTCGTCATACATCACTTCTTCACCTATCGTAAAAGTAGCCACGCCTTAGTTTACGCTAAGTTACCGCGCAGGAGTGGATACTGAGGCCGCGTCCAGCATCCTTTACGGGTAATGTGACTCTTCGCCAAGTCGAAAGCTTGCGTCAGACTTGAAAGATTGTGATGAGAGTAGCTTGAAACCCTCTGAACACTGACTGCTAATACTGTCTATCTTTGTATTGAGTAGCCAAGCTCGTAATAGATGAACTGAAAGACTATCGGAAATTAATACCTGAAGTTTACGCCAAAGCTGATGCCCAGATTATTAGTCGATAGCTGTGTCCCTGTCTCGAGCCTGATAGTTGGGTTGAGCGAATAGCCGACGCCCAGGTCGAGAACGGGTACGGTTTGCCCAGTGTCGAGAAAGTCGAGTGTGCCCGTGAGCGTGAAGTCGAGCGGGTCGAGCGTATAGCGCAGGTTGAATTCGTTGCTTAGCGCAACGCCGTCTACAAGGCCAGCGCTGCCGATTTGGTAGCTCGCAAAAAGCTCATCACTCAGGTAGCCACCGACCCGCAAGGACACGCCGAAACCTGCGTTCTCATCGGTGAAAAGCGAACTGAGAGAGGTCGTGCGAATCTCGAGTAAATCAAGACCCAAAATAGAGCCCAGTTCTTGTTGCAGTTCTGACAAAATGAGTAAGTCGACCGCCGTATCGACTGCTCCAGACGCAAGCGAGGTGGCAAGACCGCCTTGACTGGCGAATTGGGGGGACAGCTCGAGGCGGCCCAGTGACAAAAGGGAGAACAGTTCGGGCTCGGTGAGCGGGCGACTGCTTGCGTTCGCCGTTTGTATAACGGCGTTACTGGTCAGGGTCGGCTCAATGTCGACGGTAAAAGGACGCGGTCCACTGCGACTTGGTTCTAAGCTACCTGCCAGTACCAAACTGAGGTCGAAGTTGGGGCCAGCCGGTTCTATAAACTCGATGTTATTCACGTCACCTGAGATTTGGGACTTGTTGAAGGTCGAACGTGCCTGGATGTTGAGTGTAGGGAAAATGCCCTGCGACGGTTCAAAGGTAGCGACGGAGCGCTCGAGGGCAAAGTCACGCCCTGCAAAACGAATCGTTCCCCGTAGCGCCTCGGCACTACCGTTTAGAAAGGGCACCGCCGCCGTGCCACCCAGCGTCAGGTCTATGTTGCCCAGTTCACCCGAGCCGAAATTTTCTTGAAAGGTAATTTGTCGCGGGGCTCGCACGGAAATATCTTGAAAAAAGACTCGGGATAATGCACCACCCTGCGAACGCTCTTCTCTGGGCTCGTCTGACGCTTCGCGTTTCTCGCGGCTGTCTAAGTCAAGCTCGGCTCGTCTTGTTAGCAGTGACCCCGAAATAAACAGCGCCCTGTCCCAGACAAAACGCAGGTTAGTATCGGTAGCGCTCGAGGTCAAGAAAAACTGCGTGGCTTTAAGGTTAAGGGCGTTACCCGCAACACGCACGTCAAGCGGCGTCAGGTTGCCTTCTAAGCTAAAGGGTTGACCTAAGACACCCGAACTCTCGAGGCGCCAGGGCTCACCGGGACGGGCGGTAATTGTACCGTTCACATCGCTCAGCGTACCCAGTACAGGCAAGCTCGGGTCACCCTGGAAACGCAAGCTCAGGTCAAAAGCGCGCTCGGGTGCGAGGACAAGCTGACCACCGCCATTGAAGCGCACAACACCGGTAAGCGGGGCGACCCCTTCTAAACGACCTGAGGTCACGAAGTCATTGTTTTGTACAGTTAGCGAGAGGTCCTCGAGCTTATAAGCAGAGCCGCTTAAGCTCAGCTCGAGCCCGGGGCTGGTCGCCCGAATAATCGGGTTGATTAAACTACCACTCGAGATAAGCTGCAAGCTGCCAAAAGCGCCTGCATCTAAACCGGCAAGTTGGGGCACTAAGCCGAGTAAGGGGCTAAAGTCGGCGTCTTGGGCGTCGATGCGTAAGTTGAGCTGTTCTTGTGACGCCTCCCCTCGAGCTATCCAGGAGCCGTCGCCCTCGAACCGGGCTTCTTGAATGGTCAAACCCTGATCCTCAATTTCAAAACTGAGGCTGCCCTCGGTTACCACGCCGTCACTCTCGATTCTTAAGCGTTCCGTGGCAAAGCGGACATAGGCCCGTCTAAAGTCTCTATCAGGCAGGTCAAAGCGTAGGGCGCCCGTCAAGTTAGCGCGGGCGTCGGTGGGACCGGCGCTAGCTTCAAAGCCTTTATGCAGCGGAAAGTCTTCAAAACGTATAAGCCCTGATAGTTCGTCAAACGCGCCCCTAAGCTCAAATGAACTGCGCCCAAACTTACCCGTGGCATTTAAATCAAAAGTTTTATCAACCGTTCCCCCTAAAACAATGTTGAGGGGGATGACCTCTTCGCCAATGGTAATGGGGCTAGTCAAGGTTCCGGCTACATCGGTTTTGTCGATACTTACGAAACCGTCAAGGGGCGCATCTAAATAGGGCACGTAGCCTGCTAACCAGGGCACGGCGCTGGCGTCGAAATCATCAAATTTGACACTAAGCGCCCGAGTGGTGTCGCGGTTGGGTGCCAGGCTGGGGGGCAAAATCGTGGCAAGACCAAGCTTGCCCTCTAAAGCAAAGTCACCCTCATCTATAGCCAGTGCGGCGTCCCCCCCTAATACACCGTCCCTAATGGTCAAGTCGGCGTCCAAGCGAGCCGAACCGGTCTGTTCATTATCAAAAATGGGGAAATTCGTAAAGCTGAGGTCGCCGCCCAGACCCGCTTCTACTGTGTAGCTAAGCCCGAGTTTGGCGTCCCCTTCGGGTAACTGCCAGTCGGCATTCAAAAGGCCAGTTTGCGCCCTTAAGTCAGCTAACAAGATTGCATTTGTACCTGTCCCTTGAGCACTTACTGTTAAGCTTTCAGGTGTCAACTCGGCGTCGAAAACGAGTGAGGATACCGACGCTAGCCAGGGTAAAACTTGTGAGCGGCTCGAGCTGTTCCCCTGCCAGGCGCCTGAAAAACGCCCTGATAAACCTGCGTCACTCCCCGCTAAACTCCCCGACGCAGACACGACCCCTGCGGGGGTAAGCCAGCGCAACGACTGCGCTGAGAGCCGCAACTTGTCCTGCCAGTTCAGCAAAACATAACCCTCGGTGGTTTCAGCACCTTCGATAAAAAGCCCCTCGCTCAACGTGCTTGCTAAGTCCTGGGGGGCGACGTTTTCCAGACTTGTTTTAAAGGCCAACCCCTCGGCGGCGCGGCTGCGCAAAAAGAGGTTGAGCCAGGCGTCTTGCGCCTCACCCAGTTCTGCTCGTACGGGGCCGATATCAATGTCGAGATTACCCGACGCATCTAAACGCCCCTCATTTAAGAAGAGTTTCAGTTCTTGCCCGTCCTGCATCAAACTCAGCGCAGGCGCAGGCCATAGCTCGCCCCCAAAGCTAAGCGGCATTTCCAGATACTCTGAGGTCGCTTCGCCCGCAAGGCTGACACCGTCCGTCGTTGCCGTGAGTGAACCGTTTGCCGTGACCGCATTTTGTGTGAGCCCATACTCTGCTCGCAGCTCGGGCGCAGCGAAAGCGCCGCTCAGCTTACCGTCTACCGAGGCGCTAAAACTGGCTAATGAACTGTTCTCAATTTTTATGAAGCCGCGCCAGCCTGTATCAGGAAAGCCTACAGCCTCTAAAGCTAAATTGCCCCCTAAAAGCGCGCCGTCACTCCTAAGCTCAAGCTGCTCGCCCGTATACGCTAAGTCGACAGGCAGTGTGACGGCCTCGCCTGCTAAATTACCCGTTAGCGTGCCGCCCAGTCGCGCATCGGAAAGCGTTCCGCCACCCTGTAAATTCGCCTCGAGACCGCCAGGTAAGGGCAGGTCCAGGCGCTCTACGGTCCAGCTTCGACCTGTGAGGTTGAACCGCGCGTCTAGCACATCGCCACTCAGCCTGATATCTCCTGCTAACCCCCCAGCTAAACTTTCAGCCTGCGGCGTGAGCGAAATATTTCCTAGCTCGACAGGCCCCAGGGCTAAGCTGTTCAAGCTGCCACTCAGGGGCGCCCCTTCTGCCTCCCAGTTCGCTTGTAAATTGACATTGCCCGAAAGCTGGTCAAGAACGCTTCTCAAGTCACCGGTGAGGCTAGCGCGTTTGTCGAACGGACTGGCTGTTAGGTACCAGGTCTCAAGTTTCGACCTACCCTCGAGCCGCAGTTGTTGGGGGCCGCTCTCGACAAAAACGAGGCGGTAATCGCCAAAGGCTAAGCGGCCACTTCCTTTAATGCTCTGCGCTTCCGTCGTAATATTCAGGTCTGTGCTCAGGTTGCCCAGGGCTAAGCTACTACTAACGTCATAACTCGACTTTGCCAGGTCGAGGGACGCGTAAAGGTTGCCGCTAGCGCTGCCCGTACCACTCAAACTCGTTGAAATAAAGGGTTCGTTCAGTGGGCCGTTGATAGCAACATTCCCTCCAAGCAGGGCGTCCCCGTCAGCTAGGCCCAATTCGCGCGCGTCTAGCGTGCCAGCGATAATGGGTGCAGCCTCAGCAGGGGAGAGAGACAGATTGCCGCTCAGGGTGCCACGCAAGTCCGTACCTAAATTGAGGTCTTGCAGGTCGAAGTTGGTCTCGAGTTGACCGCGTAGTCCGTTATCGTAGCGCACGCGTCCCTCCACGAGACTATTAGCGGTCCTGAGTTTAAAGGGTTGCGCGCTCAGTTGCGGGGCACTGCCGAACGTTTGTGACGCCTCGAGACTCGTGTTAAGACGCGCCGCGTCTAATTGCGGGACGAGGGCGCTCAAGTCGAGGTCGTCGGCAACCGCCGTGAGGTTCCAACCGCTCGAGCTGAACCTTGCGTCAGTGTTAAGACCGTCACCTTGTAAGTTCACCGCGCCTTCGGTACCGAGCAGGTTTAACTCACCCTCGGCGGTTAGAGCGCCGCGCAGCACCAGGGGTCCGTTTAACTGCGGTTCACTCAAACGCCCGCTCAGGTCGAGGGTCGCGCCAAAACCGAGCGCCTCACCGCTATAGGCGGGCAAGACCTCTTCTAAGTCACCCTGCACCACCACAAGGCCGCTAAGCGCGGGATTATTAAAAAGGTCGGGTGCCAAGCTCAAATCTAAATCGGCGACTTGAGCCTCCCGGTAGGTTACATTGCCACCTAGACGGAGGGTTTCGTCGCCTAGCAGGACAAGCTGAACCGCAGCATCTTGCGCGACGTTGCCTGAGACATCAGCCTGACCCGTAAAGCCTGTACCCTTTTGCCAGTAGAGGTCGCTGTCCAGGCGCAACGCAGAGCCGATGGGAATTGCCCCTTCGCCTGTCAGGGCAAACCCCGCTAGACCGAAGGACGAATTTAAGTCTCCAGAAAGCTCGAGCCCATTTTGCGCCACGCGGACGCTGTAACCCTGGGCGGCGTCGGAGAAGCTTACGGCAAAGGGCTCAAAGGCGTCAACGCTCAACTCACCTCTAAGAAGCGGCGCAGGCCAGGCCGGACCCGCTAGCGAAAGCTCGAGGTCACGCCCTGCCACTCTGGCAGACGCCTCGAGAAAATTCAGGTCTACATCGCTGCCGCTAAGTTGCGCCTGCAACGCCGCACTACCCGAGGCGGGCAGGTTCGATTCTTGGGGAACGTCGAGGGCGGTTTTGATAAGCCAGGGGTCATCAGCTTCTCCCCGTGCTGCTTCCCCGACTAGGGTTGCGCCGTTGTAGTCGAGTTGCCAAGCGGCTAACCCTGTCTCTGGCGCGTAGGTTGCGCTCAGGATTGTTGCGCGTTCAGCCAGCCCACCTGCAACGTCTAGATTGATAGTGGGGGAGAGGCCGAGTACGCCCTCGAGATCTACATTTCTCTCTGAGGTCAACGATGCCAAACGAATACGGTAGCTAGAGGATTGCAGTTGCTGAAGCTCGAGTTGGAGGTCTTCGGCAACGACCTGCGCTTGCAGGGGTGAACCGTCCATCTGGACCGCGTTTAAAGTAAAGGCACGGTTTTGGGCGCTGCCTGTGGCGCTCACATCGAAACTCAAACCGCTCCCTGTTGCAAAGTTTAGCGTTCCGCTTGTTTCGCCAATTAAAGAGAGGGGTACGAGGGGCTCGAGGCTTGCTAGGTCAAACATCTCGAGGGTCGCATCCAGCGCAATGTCAGCTCCTTGTCCCAACAGTTCAAAGGGCACCGGACTACCGGATACGTCCACTGTACCCGCGCCCGAAAAGCTTTGGCTTTGTCCTGTCGCACTGGCGTCAACCATCAGGGGTAAATCTCTAAACGCGGCGCTTCCCACAACGTCTGCTTGCCAACTCAGGTCGGTTTTTGCGCTCAAGTCCACCGTGGCTTGAGGGTCGTCAAGGGGTACACCATCTAACCAAGGGGCCAAGTCGAGATTTAGGCTCGAGGTCAATTCGTCGCCTAAAAGACTAACAGGTCCACTTGCGAGTGGGCCGTCTAAGCTACCTGCTGCTTTCGGTTCGCTCAGCGTTCCCGTGATATCTACTGCAAGGGTATGGGAACTCCCTTTTAATTCCAGGGGGAGGTCCAAGTTACCGCTGAGGTTGCCATCTTCTACCTGTAGGTTTAGCGTGTCACCCTGCACCTGAACGCGCAAGCCCCTATCAAAATTACCGTTGAGCTGTAAAGTTTGGGCAGGTAGGCTCAGCTGGTTTTCAACTTCAAAAGCCCCCGTAAAAAGCTCCGCTGAGAACTCGGGTTTACTGGACTCACCCAGAACGCGACCGCTCACATCGGCGTAGTCACCCAAGCTACCCGCAACATCTATATAGAGACGGGGCAAGAGTTCACCATTGGCGGCAAGGACGGCCCCCGCTTGCTCGAGCTCTGCACTTAGTTGTAAACCCGTACCGACACCTGTTATCAAAATGCGCGTGTCGGCGGGTTCGCTGGCTGTAAGCGACAGCGTGCCGTCATAGGCATTACCCGCTTCGCCCGGCGTAACACTGAACGCGCCGCTTACTGTGCCGCGCACGCTGGGAATATCAATAAAAGCTGACGGGTTAAAGTCCTCAGCTTGGGCGCTCAACGTGCCGTCTTCGAGGTTTAGCTCGAGTCCCGTTGCCCCTGCATCGACTGAAAAATCAGCTCCTTTGCCTGTCACACTTGCGGTCAAAGTATCCGCAGTCGTTTGCCAGGTGGCAGCGGCGTCATAGGTTGCGCCCTCGAGTAAATTGGCGCTGGCGTCAAGGTCGATATCGCCCCGGAAGTCTAAGGGGCTTGCCAGTAGACTCGAGACCACCGTTGCTGGCACTGCGCCGCTCAAGTTCAAGGCTTCTAGTGAACCGCTTAAATTTAAGGGGGTGCTCGAGGTCGGTGTAATAACGTTTAAGAGGCCGTCAACCGTCCCTGCACGGTTCTGGGCAGATAGTTCTGCATTTGCGTCTAAACTTAAGACCGCATCACCCCTGCTAACTGTCTGATTCAAGTCGGTGCTGACTTGCCAACCGCCCTCGCCCCAGCTAAGCTGCGCTGACGAGTCCGAGTCGGGCAGGCTCAAATTGAGCGCTTGCTCAGGTAGGCTTCCGCCCAGTTGCCAGCGCTGCGCACCCAGTTCAAAACCCGCCCTGGCAAGCTCGGGGATGGTGCCGCTCCCCGTAAGTTGCCAGCCCTCTTGCAGAAGTTGAACCGTGCCATAGTCACTCGTTCCTTCCAGTTCGACAGTTGGCTGTACGGTGCCGTCTAAGGCAACAGGTATCCCGAGAGGCCGCGCTTCACCGCTCAGCTCGAGCGTATCGCCCACGCCTTGTAAAACCAGGTCGGCTGGAATGTTTGCAATCTCCGTATTAACGGTAGCTGAGCCGCTGTAGCCGCCTGCAGTTTGAACAAGGTCAGCCTGGACTTGTCCCCCAAGCTCGAGACCGAAGAGGCCACCCACAGGTTGAAGTGGTAGCTTACCTGTCAGGTTTAACGAGGGATTTTCAGGTGCGCTAGCGAAGGTTAAATTGAGGCTGTCGTCACCGCTACGCGCGGTCACGTCAGCCCGTAAACCTTCGCCGCCAAAGTCGCCTGAACCGAACAGGTCAAGCTCACCCAGACGGCCTGTAAATTGCCCCGTTCCCTCACGTAGTCGCAGACTTCCTTTAACCGAGCTAAGTGCGTCTATTAGCCCCCCGCCACCAGACTCGGAACTGAGTTCAAAACTCGCTTCGTTCGCGTCACCGATGAGCGCAACGTCGCCCACGCTCGTCAAGCCGAGGATGTCAAACGTGAGGGTCTCGAGCACGTTACTAGCGTTCGCTGCTGCGTCGCCCGATAGAGTAATACCCTGTCCCGCAACGGTGATAGCTGTGTCACTCATACTCAGCTCGAGTTCCCCACCTGCATACTGGGCACTAAGCCCCTGCTGAGCGTCATTAAGCGCAACATTCCAAGCCTCGTCAAAGTTGTAGGTCAGTTGTGCCTCGAGCGGTTCAAGCGTTACACCAGGCAAAGAGAGTTCGGTGCTTGTGAGGTCCGCTTCGCCCCTTATGTTTCTGTCTTCTAAAATGAGGTTTCCGTTTGTAGCGCTAAAGCTTGTCTCGAGCGGACCATTCACCTCAGCCTCGGTCAAAGTGTACTGAAATTCCCCCGTTTGTCCACTGAGTAGGGTTTGACCCTGAAAGCTTAAGGGGCCGAGTTCACCCTGTATTTGCTCGAGGGAGCTGCCGCGTAAAATACCCGTAAATTTTCCCTCGACGCTCTCAGCAGCGCGCACCGGACCAAACGTGAAACTTGTCGGTTCTGGGGTCGTTAAATTTAAACTGAGGGGTAGCTCTGTCGGCGGACCATTAGCCTCTAAGTTAAGTGTAATCGGACCCTCTAAAAACGAAAAATCCAGATTGCTTCCCGTAAGGTCACCCGACAGCAAACCGTCTGCGAGTGTAATAGCCCCGTCGAAAGGTCCTGCAAAGGCAGTGCCCGTTATCGGCAAAAGCCAACGCTCGGGTATCAGGTCGCCGTCAATTTGTAGGTCGATAGGGTCACCTAAAAGCTGACCGTCTAAGCTTGCTGTCGTGGGGCCACTTAAAATGCCGTCCTGGGTAAGACCAATCGACACGTCGGCAAACACCGTTTCTAACAGCGCCATGTCTTGCGCCTCGAGGTCAAAGGTATATCCTTCGGACGTCGGGATAAGTTGCGAGGTTACGTTGCCACCTGCTAAGTCACCCGTAATCGTGGCCCGTGTAGCCGTTTCGGTGTCGTATTCGAAGTCGACCAGGAGGTTCTCGAGTGGAAACGTCGCTAAACTGCCCGCGCCTCGAGCCACGCCCGAAACATTGACGCTCGTCCAACCCGACGCTCGCACCTGCGCGTCAGCCTGGCCTGTTATGGGAATGCTGGAGAGGTCTAAGGGCAAGCGCCCTTCAGCTAACCAGAGTGCCGCGTCCCTTATGCCTACGTTGCCTGTTGCCTCACCAAACCAGCGCGCCGCGTCTATGTCAACGCCGCCTGTAGCCTCAACGGCGCCGCCCAACGTTTGCCCGCTTAAATTGGCATCAATCGTGGGATACCTCAGTTGTATAGGGCCTTCAAGTCCCGTGACCTCCTCACCTAGAAAAGCAATGGCTCCATCTGCCACGACGGCGTCAGCCTCAATCCTGCCGTCGTTATAGCGAAACTGACCCGACAGCGTGCCGCCTTCGATACCGTCCCACCACTGCCGCGCAATGCGCACGTCAGCCCTGGGAACATCGGCAACAATTTCAAAGGGGGAGAGGGTAACGCGACCCTCGACATTCATACTACCTTCAGGGGTGGTGAGCAGCGCCGTGGCGGTAATGGGATTGTTCCCGTTGGTTCTAGCCTCTAGTTCGGAAAGCGTTATATCGGGCAGCGTATAGGGTACATCTGTCGTTTTAAGCGCGACATCACGCAAGCTCAAGCGGCGCAGTACAGGCGTAATAACGGCGCTGCTTCCAGAACTCTCACTCGAGTCAAATTCACTTAGGGTAATGCTGCCGCGCACGCCTTCAGCACTTATTGATAACGGCAAGGTGCGCGTTAGAAGCCCTGGCAGATAGTAACTCGCCCCCAGTTCATCAGCGCTGATGTCGAGCCCTGGGCCTGATACATCGACATCGTTTAGACTAAGTCCTGACCAGGGGTTGCCGCTATGACTGTCAATACGCACGTCGTAGCCTGCTGATTGGGCGGCGCCCGTGACAAACGACAATAGCCAAGCACGCACAATCGGTACTTGCGGCGCAAAATAAAGCACACTCAAAACGAGCGCCAAAACCACAAACGGTAGGCTTCGTTTTAAGAGGCGGGGTGGCGCAGCGGTTTCGCCGCTTAACCGTTGTTGCATAACTGCTCTGTCACTAAACGCTCAACTAGACTCTCACTACTCAACTTAATTCTCACTAAAGAAGGAAATAAACAAAAACTGGGCTTACGCGTACACGCCCATAAACTGTTTTAAGATACCATTCATAGCATGAGAAGGCAGGTGTAAGTTAACACTTATGGACAGTTTGGCAGCAGACAAAATAGCAGGTAAAAAGCGTTTGACGGTACTCGCGTCTGGAAGGGTACAGGGCGTCGGTTTTCGCGCTTTCGTGCGGCGCTACGCCCTCGACCTTGGCTTAAGTGGTTACGCCGAAAATTTGGATGATGGTCGGGTCGAGGTTGTGGTGGAGGGCTCTCGAGAGGATATAGAGCTTTTACTCGTAAAATTGAGAATGGGACCAGCCCACGCGAACGTGCGTGACCTAGAGCTTTCCTGGGGGGAGGTGACCGGTCTTGAAGCCTTCTACACCTACTAATAAACCCGCTGAACCACCCGCACCTCTAAGCTTAGAGAATCTGGAATATGTCCCCGGCGTTCTAGGTGATATTGCCCGCGAAAGGTTTAGGGCTTATGAAGGTGCTCTCATTGAGGGCGGTTTAAAAAGCGCCCTGCTCAAACCCAGGGAGCGGCCGCGGTTCAAAGACGCCCTCGCCGCTGAGGGATTGTCAGTTATCGCTGAGATAAAACGCTCGAGTCCCTCGCAAGGCGCGATTGCCGCGCTGAATCCGGTGGCGGCGGCGCGGGCTTATGCTCGGGGCGGCGCTTCGGCCCTAAGTGTTCTGACCGAACCCAATCACTTTGGCGGCGCGCTAGAGCATTTGAGCCATGTTGCTGACGTCGTCAATTTACCCCTGCTACGTAAAGATTTCACCTTGCACCCCGCGCAACTGACCGAAGCCAAACGCGCAGGGGCGAGTGCGGTTTTACTCATTGTCGCTATTTTGGGCAAGGCGACGCAGAGCTATTTACACTACGCGCAAAGTCTCGGCTTAGACGCTCTGGTCGAAGTTCATAATGAGGCCGAACTGCAAACAGCGCTGGAGGCGGGCGCAGATATTATTGGTGTCAACAACCGTGATTTGAGAACGCTCGAGATTGACCTTAGCAACGCCCCCAAGCTCATCAGCCTTGCTAAAGAGCAGGGCTTTGAGGATGTCCTCGTTGCTGAATCGGGTTACCGGAGCGCTGCGGAGCTTAGACACCTGCAAGGGGTCGCCGACGCTGTCCTTATCGGCACAAGCATTGCAGGCAGTGGTGATTTAGAGGCGGCGGTTAAAGCCCTACGGGAGAATCTCTGATGCTAAGCGGAAACGCCCTTATAACAGGAGGCAGTAGCGGTATCGGCCTGGCGATTGCGAATGCGCTTGCTGCCGAAGGCGTGCGCGTTCACATGATTGGGCGTGGTCAAGACAAACTGGATGAAGCCGTCGCGGGTATTTTAGCCTCGGGCGGTGACGCCGTTGCCCATAGCCTCGACATTACACGTGATAAAGACCTCGAGCGCTTTTGCGAGTCTTTAAAAGAGCAGCTGGACGGCCTCGAGTTTCTTATTCACAGCGCAGGCACTGTTAAGCTTGGCACCGTGCGCGACCTGGACATAAGCAATCTTGATGAGCAGTACCGCCTCAACTTACGCGCACCCTACCTGCTTACCCAAACCCTTACGCCCCTGCTAGAAAAGGCCAAAGGCCAAATCGTTTTTGTCAACTCGGGTGCAGGGCTTAACGCAGGACCTACCTGGAGCCAGTACGCAATGACAAAGCATGGCTTGAAGGCGCTCGCTGACAGTTTGCGTGCTGAGTTGGCAGATGCAGGTATGCGTGTTATCAGCGTGTATCCAGGACGTACCGCCAGCCCAATGCAACAAAATGTGCACGAGATGGAAGGTCGAGCTTACGACCCCGACGACTTTATTCAGCCAGATGACATTGCCCAGCAAGTCTCGAGTGCTCTGAAAATGTCGCGTTCGGCGGTGGTGACAGACCTGGTCATTAGACCAAGTTAAGGCCAGAACCGGACTAGAAAAAGTTACTGAGGGTAGGAGAAAGCTTGATTGACGAATTGCTACGGCATTTCGGTGAAGCAGGGCTCTTTTCGGACTGCAATGAGAATTTCTTCAAGAGTAACACCTCACCTTCCTATCTTTATATACTCTCTACATACGAACGCCTCACACGCGTTCGACATGACAATTTGTTTTTCGTTAGCTAACACTATTCGACTCAGGTGACTTTTTGATATGTCTCGAGCTACTGACCTCAGACTGAAAAACTCACGAGCGTTTTAGTACACGCATCTGTACCGTCTGCAAGGCTATACTTGCAAGCATGAGTCAACCTATTCAAACCCATACTTTTTCCAACGGCTTTCGGGTGGTGCTCGAGCCTATGCCGTGGCTCGCGTCTGTGAGTTTTGCGCTCTTGCTACCCGTCGGCGCAAGCACGGACCCTAAGGGGCAAAGCGGTAATGCAACCGTTTTAAACGACTGGCTGTACCGCGGCGCAGGCGAGCTTTCGTCCCAAACCCTCTCTAATGAACTCGACGGCCTTGGCGTGCAGCGCGGCGGCGGCGCGAGTAAAGAGTATATGACCTTCTCTGCCTCTTTGTTAGCCGAATCTTTAGCGCCGACGCTGGCGCTCTACGCCGATATCGTGCGCCGACCTCAGCTTAACGAGGCTGAGTTTGAAGGGGCGCGTACGCTGGCGCAGCAGGAACTCGAGTCCTTGCAAGACAGTCCCACGCAGCAGCTTTTTGAAGCGCTCTCAGGTCAATATTTTGCCTCGCCCCACGGCAACAGCA
>ENA-ORXM01003302-ORXM01003302.1-marine-metagenome-genome-assembly--contig:-NODE-3302-length-16391-cov-3.888623_pt1 | contig 16391 bp, 10 predicted proteins | sample MGYA00237867_ERZ511480 | MGnify/ENA primary metagenome ERZ511480 (study PRJEB26309, sample SAMN06266103) | marine metagenome | isolation source: Algal blade | place: United Kingdom:Sidmouth, United...
TATAGGCTTATTTTTTAGACGGCTGTCTAAAAGACGTTCTACCGACACAAAAAATGTATCGAGATCTAAATGGAGTATGGTCTTGTTCATTAGCCACTTTTAAAAAGGGATAGCTAATATATGGAATATTTCCAATTATTTGGATTTATTCCATAATAATACATTAAAAAAAGCCCACAACTTATACGTGGGCTTCTTTAATCGTTTGGTTTTGAACTTATCATATATGATTTACAGTATTAATCAAAAGGTGAAACCAGTAAAAATTCTAAAAATCAACGCATAAAAACCCATAAAAACAAGGGCAAAACAGAGCCATGAAAATATTTTTAGGTAGTTCTTTAGTATAAAACTTCCTAGGTTTCTAAAACCTTCTAAATAAATCTCCTTAATAAGTAATGTCGTCTTCATAATCTTTCTTTTTAATAGTTCGTTACTACAAAAACAAATGCTGTGCTACGTTGAAAATTGGATGTAAATATTAGATTAAAGCAGCAAATAATTGGTCGAAATACCTATTTTGATGTAAAAATCAAAAAACCCCATATCGATTTCTCGATACGAGGTTCTTCAACTAAACTCACTCAAACAGGAATGAATACTTATTTTTTATATGGGGTCAAAAAAATATGTTCTACAATCCAAAGCGATAGTTGGCAGAAACCATAATAGCGCCATTAGTAAGCGATACCCTAGATTGTTCAGCATCAGTATTCAGTAATCCGAATTCAAATACCAAGCCTACATCTATGCTTTCATTAAAACCATAACCAACACCTGTAATCAAACCAAGGTCAAAGAATCTAAAGTCATCGCCAATCTTATTTCCTATATCTAGTTTTGTTCCACTAAAATTTGCAGTCATTAAAAACCCTGAATACATTCCCCCTCTTGCGTAAAGAATTCCCTCTGCTCCTACTTCAAGAAAATCAAATCGTGCAGTTACTGGCACTTCTAAATAATAAAGATTGAAATTTCCAGCAAGATTAGCTCCTCCTTTTTTAAAAAAAGTTGTTCCTGACTGCAGCCATAATCGATCTGAAAGTTCAAAATCTATAGTACCCCCAAGATGGGCCGAAAAAACTCTTCCAAAGGTGGTGTTCGAATTGTTCGACGTAATCAAATTAGAAATACCAGCTCCCGACCTGACCCCAAGGTATTGAGCGGATGTAAAGTTGCTGAACAAACCAAATGCTACTACTATTACTACGGTTACTAAACTTTTCATGATCTTATTTTTTAGTTGAATATTATAGTACCAAAGTATAGCATAAGTACATTCGAGTAAATCGCGTGAAATCTGTATTTTTCGCTACAGGATTTCTGTGATTTTCTCTACCGGATTTCCAGTAGAACACTAAGTATATAGCACAAAAAAGCCCTACCTCAACGAGATAGGACTCTTTCTACAAACTAAACTCAAACCTACTTTTATTTAATTATTTAACACTTATTGCACCTTAAAATCAAATACTTCAGACTGTGAAGTATTGTCTGCCTCATCTTTAGATATTACACGCCAATAATAGGTTTGCCCTGAACTAACAGAAGCGCTAATAGAACTTTGAGTAGTAGTACCTAAACTAGTTGTAGGGTCGTTATCCGTATCAAATAATACCTCAAATGATACCAAGTCATCATCAACATCATTACCCTGCCATTCTAGATTAAGAGCACCTGCTGAACTTACGGTTTGCCCCCTTGTGGGGCTCACAACACTAGCAGGAAAAGGGGCATAGTTAGTTACCCCTACTCCTTGATTATAAAATCGCCAAGTATCACTATTTGTTGTAGCATCATTTGCATCTGACTTTGATATTACATACCATTCATAAGGCGTATTCCTTTCTAAAGTAATACTGACTTCGTTGGTATTTGAATTCGTACTCGTTGATGTATTCGTATTTAAATCGGTTATATTAACCTCATAGCTATCGGCATTTGTCGCTGCTTCCCATTGAAACAAAATACTACTCTGAGCATCGTTTACAACAGTACCTTCAGTACATTCCATATTATTATCAGGAAACACCAACGTTGCCTTGGAGGGCGTACCCGACACATCAATATCATCAGGATTATCCTTCCCTCCAGGACAAGACGCAAGCGTGCCTATAGTTAAAATGGCGGCCAGTATTTTTACAATTCGAATCATTGCTTTATAATTTTATAAGTTTCAGTAGTTCCTTCTATAGTAATATACAAGAGATACATTCCGGGCAGTAGGTTATCTGCGTTGAACATAATCATACGCTCCCCAGGTTCAACCATCTTCTGCATGATTAATCGACCTTCAAAACTGTTTAATTGAATAGGAATTTTTTCTTCAGATGTACTACTTAATTCCACCGTAATATCACCAGCACTTACAGGGTTTGGATAGACCTTTACTTCAGCATTGAAACTGATGGTTTCTTTATAAACTCCTTGACAATCTTTATCAGTTGTTACCTTAAGGTTTGTTGCTTCTGATTTTAGCGAGAGTGTAATCTCTGAATCAGTAGTCATGAATACTTCGTTGTTAAGGGTAATGGTATACAAATCGCCACCCGATAAATTGAGCGTCACCGTGCGCGCAGTTAAATTGGTTTTTGAAGAAACCGAAAGTGCTTCGGGTTCCGCAACCACAATATTGAAGCAATTTTCATAGCCTGGTTGACCTTGAACCGTAATACAAATGAGATAAGTACCGCCTTCTAAGTCTGAAAGGACAGCACCGGTATTTGTAAAATCTCCAGAAATATTTACACCATTACCTGTAATTGTTGCCGTATAGCTATAGTCAGCAATGGCGGTGATTTCGATGCTTCCGTTATTACTATTTATGCAAGATTCTCCTTTTGATAGTACTCTGAAATTATTCGCAGGTAACGAGAATATTTCGCAACCGCTGGTGTCAACCGGAGTATTTGCTGGGGTATTCGGACATTGGTCTTCTGAATTTATAACTCCATCACCATCGTTATCATCAGGATTAACAGGGCCTGCCGTTCCGATAGTAACCGTAAAATCTTTTGTAGAACCGTCTTCAGCAGTCACCCGATATACGACAGCATTCGTAAAATCATTAATAGAAACACCACTTTGTTGGTCTACTCCCGCTATTGAAACACTCGTTCTAGCGGAGCTGGCAAAGGTAGCCACCAAGTTTTGCTTATTGATGTTCTCGGGAAGGTCTATGGATATTTGATTACCATTAATCACCCCTACCACAGCAGGATTAACCACATTAAACCTAAAATCAGTAATTTCTTTTTCACTACTCAATGTACTACGTTGACCAACCGTATACCAAATGCCCCACATTCCATTGGGAATAAGTTCTGACGGATTACCTGACGGACTAATTTTATCAGATGCCATATTAATGGATAGTATATCTTCATCACCATCGTTGTTCGAATCAAAAATCAATTTATCATCTGTTTTCGAATAATTTGGGAAGCCTAATTTGTTATTTTGATAAACCGTTTTAACAGCACCCGTTTCAATATTTGCGGCAATTACTTCATAAGAATCATTCGTTGAATCAAAAACATCAAATGCCAATATGTTTCCTGATGTTTTCGCAAAGGAAGGATTGCCAATGCTTACCCCCTCAGGAAGATTTGTAAATAATTTTTGAATACTTCCATCTCCAAATGAATTGCTTTGATTATCCCAAACCTTCAAGGCACCAACATCCCAATAATCAATATCATTTCCGCTACCATTATCGATTCGGTTTAAAGCATCGTAAATAAGAAATTGTCCCGAATAGTCCCATTCTATAGCATCGGGATATAAAACCTCACCCGTAGTAGCCCCCGTTTCTGAAGTAGTCGGATTATAAAGTTCAAATGCCTGTGCTTCTCCGCTTATTAGGTCTGAAATGAATATAATATTATCTTGGTCATTTCGAATTGCCGCTAGTTTCGTACCATCTTTTGAAAGTGCTACTTGCGCCCAAATTTGCTCTTCGGAAATCACCGTTTCTACAGGATTATTAGCATCTAAAGTCACCGCATTAACGGTATTATCTTCTGTAACATAAATAGCAAAACTACCATCATCGGCAACGCTAGGCTTACGGTCAACTCTAGTTGTAGTAAGTGGCACAAAATTTTCTCCGTTAGTGTCTGAGATATAAAGCGTATTAGGGTCATTGTCTCGAATATCAAGGCTTAAAATAAATTCATCTCCGTTTGCAACGGGAATATCATTATCGGTATCGGTAGCCTCACCATCTGTAATACCCACCGTATCAAAAGCAGTTTTGGCAGCTTCAACCTCTTGAGAGTTTTCACCGTGAATATCTACAGCAGAGCGTATTACCGCCAACCGTAAATCTATAAATTGGGATGAAACGGTCAAATAATTATCCAAAGCGCGGTAAAATACCTGCTCTGCCTTGTCTTTACCAATAGCGGTTGCAAAGAGGTAATACGCCCTATTAGGTATACCGCTATTAATATGAACACCTCCGTTATCTTGAGTACCTGTGTAGAACTCAGTCATATCTTTAGGTTGCCAACCATTTTCACCAAAGCCATTTCTACCGTTATTCGGGTTCTGCATATCTCGCATAGCCCCTGAAGGGTAAATTTCTATCTTGACAATATCTTCTCCTAATTTCCAATCATCTCGGTCGATCATTGCTCCAAAAATATCTGCAAAAGATTCATTGATGGCTCCTGATTGGTTTCTGTATTCTAAATTTGCGGTGTTTTGAATGACCCCGTGAGACATTTCGTGCCCACCAACATCTAAACCTCCTGCCAACGGAGTAAAAGCCCTATCACCATTGCCATAATACATCCCTATACCATTCCAAAAGGCGTTGTCATACCCTCCACCATCATCTGGATCACCTACATTGATAAATGAGATAATCGTTCCCCCTTGACCATTAATTGAGTTTCGATTGAAAGTGTTTCTAAAATATTCATAAGATACCTCAGCATTATAATGCGCAGAAACGGCATTGGCATTATCCCAGCTATTATCGTTTGAGGTAACATGAAAAATACTAACACCTTCGCCAGGGGCTTCATTTCTATAATCTAAAGTCAAGATACCTCCAACTGGATTATCAGGGAGTTTCGACCTACCTGCGTTAAACATTGGTTTAGAGGTATCGACCATATAATTTGTGCCTTGAGTATTACTCCAAGTTGAAAGTTGGCGGTTAACACCGTTTAAATCGTTTCCGCTTGTAGTAGTCGGCGGCAATGGAAGTTTAGCGTTACTTTTCTCGTGGTTCTCATCTAAAACCGTATGAAACTTACAGGTATGATAATACTTGTCTACCACCTTTCCTGTATTGGCATTTATAAAATACTCCCAGCGATCTATTGTACTTGGAAAAACTGTAATATGCCTTGTTAAAACAGCTTTGCCATCAACTGTATAAATAACCAACTCTTCTTTAGGTTCTGGAGAACTTATAAAGCTATTCAATCCTTTTTTGGTAGTACTTGATTTGGATAATTTCACACCTAAATCACTTTCAATGGTAGAAAGTGCTTGTTGAAAGGAAACCTTAGGCGCAATACTTTTTAGTTGTGGCGTAGGTTTGTTTCTACCATTAAAAGCTTGTACTTGTTTCCTTTTATTTAAATGGAGTATGACTTCGCTTCCATATACTTTTAATCCTTTAAAAACTTGCTGCATTTTTAAATGTGTCTGTCCTAAATCATCCACCTTCTTTGAAACATACTGAAATTCTGAGGAAGGATTTTTGACCCGAAGTATTCCCTTAATATCCTCCAAATAATCTACCCCTACAGTTTCAACAGATTTACTTTTTGCCGATTTCTTAACTTCATCACCAGCAGTACTTTCAATGAATAATGGAAGTCCCGCTTCAGAAGATTTCAGAACCTTATGATGGTACAAGTCAGAAGTCCTACTCAAATTAAAAATGGAGGGCATTTGATAATTTCTTCTACCTTGACCGATAGGCCTAGACTTCGCCTTGAGCTTTATATTAGAGAAATTAAATTTTGTGTTTTGCGTTGTTTTCGCTGTTGCAGACGAACGCCGTTTCTTATCATCAAATGTATCTTGCGCACTCGCTATCAGACTAGTAAGCACCAAACATAAAATGAAGAGTAGTTGTTTTTTCATAACAATTATTTTATAGTTGTTCTAAGTTCCTTGTAGAGTGTTTTACATTCTTCTGAAATTTCGTGGTCGTTTGCACCCCAAGTAACGCGGTGCTTATCGTCACCATTTACTTCTTCCAAGAAATAATATCTATTACCAGGGTGATCAAAATTCATTTCAGAAAGTTTAAGTACTTCCATCTTTTGAAAGCATGAGGCAGCATCTTTTTTGGAAAGACTTTCAAGTTCCTTATTTTCTTTTGTGAGTGAATTTTTGTAAAATACTTGCCCGTTTTCTAACAGAATATATGTTGTAATTTCTCCAGAAATACCCCCTCCACTTCCAAAAATCAATTGTGTATTGGGCAAATCGTTTATAGTGTATTGTTGCGATTTGCAACTAACAAGAACAATTAAAAAAAGACTTAAAACAAGTATGTTTCGCATGGGTTATTTAGTTTTAAATTGACCGTATTTTCTATCCATTAAATTTATCAATTTTATGATATGACCAAAGTAGAACAAACATATCTCTAAAGAAATACCCCGTTAATTGTATTTTTTTCTACTGGTTTTCCGTGAGAAGAAAAAACCTACCTTCCAAATTGATAGGTAACCGTAAGACGAACTACCCGTGTTTTAATTCTGGCGGCATTCGTTCGAATATTAGACAAATTCGCCATACCTATACTCCCTGAAAGATCTACGTTAAGGGCGTCAAAAAATTGAACACCCGCGCCAAAATTTAGTCCAATATCTAAAGGTTTTAGGTCATCAGTCATTTTATTACCAACATCAAGCTTTTGCCCATCTTCAGTAGCAGAAAATGTATATCCGAGATACGCACCTCCTAAACCATAAAGTCTGCCAACATCACCCAAATCAAGTGCATATACTTTTACGTTGATAGGCACCTCAATAGATGTCAGTTTATTCGTTATCAATTGATTTGCATCAATACTGTATGCTCTTTGAGTAAGCAAAAGACCAGGTTCTAGAGAAATAACGTCTGAAAATTCAAATTCAAAACTACTGCCGACATGAAAACTAAAACCTGCATTAAACAATTCTTGGCTAAAGTTTATATCATTGTTCTTTACCAATAAACTAGATACCCCTAGACCACCTTTCACTCCTATCTGGCCATGGACGAATCCACTTACCAATACGATGGTAATAATCACTACTACTTTTGCTATTCTTTTCATAATACATGAGTTTAATTAAAATCTTAAAAATTAATGGTTGCAAGGTATTTTGAAAGGTTTAGTATTGAAATACCCCTATGGGCGTAATTTTTTCTACTAGTTTTCGAGTAGGTTTGTTCTTAAAAAACATTCAATAAAAAAAGCTTAAATTTTAGAAAGTCGTTAACGACCGTAAAAAGAAATACCAGCAAGTCTGTACATATTTCTACTGGTTTTCCAGTATATTGAAACTAAGGTGTTTATAGTACCAAGTAGTTGTGGTATATTAACCTGACCAAAAACCGCATAAACACATTGATATATGAAACGGATTGCCGTTATCTTCATATTTATTATACTTCCTTTCGTCTTATTTTCTCAATCAGGAAACCAAGAGAAGATAGATAGTCTTGAGCGAGAATTAATAAAAGTAAAGCACGACACTACAAGAGTTAATATTTTGTGTGAACTAGCTCGCTATTATGGAAAAATAGATTCTACCAAAACTTTTAATAGTGCTTTTGAAGCGCTTAAAATCAGCGAACGAATTGCATATGATAAAGGAATCGCCTTCTCTCTTATTTCTATAGGAAATGGTTATATGGACTATTTTGAACTAGAGGAGTCTGAGGAATATTTAAAGAAGGGAATTGCAAAATTAGATCTGCTGGTAGCCAACGACTCCAGTAAAACCAACATACAACTTTGGCTTAAGGGATATTATTTTTTAGCAATCAACCATAATTATAAAAATGAAATCGATGAACAAATAGCACTTACAGATAAAGTTATTCCGGTAGCAGAAAGCATTAATGACTATGATTTTTTAGGAAATGTTTATACCAATAATGCCATCATGAGAATGAATATGGGGCAATATGAAGACTCCTACAAGAGTTTTATCAAAAGTGGTGAGTTCAATCGAGAAATAGGCAAACCTTCCCGAATTATTTTTGATAGACTTATGTTTTCGACACTACTGTATCAAATGGATTCTATACACAGAATGCCTGCTGTGTTAGAAGAAGCAAAAAAATACTTGGATAAGGATCCGAATGCTCTAGATTGGCATTTGTATCATACTGAAGTTGGCATGTACGAAGCTGGAAACGGAAACTACGAGAAAGCAATAGCATCGTTGGATAAAGCAAAGGCAATTATCACTAAAAATAAAATGTACCAAGAGATGTATGTACTCCTGCAACGCTATGCGTTTATTAACGAAAAAAGAGGAGATTTTAAAACTGCCGGAACCTATATGACCGAATATTTAAATACCGCCAAGCGCAATAATAATGGAATTAACACCTTTCAAGGCTACTACAAAAGATCGCAATATGAAGCCGCAGGCGGTAATTACAAAGGGGCTTACAATGATCTGATCTTAGCCTTTGACGTCTATGATTCTTTAGAGACTGTTGAGACCATTAAAAATGCAAAAGAACTAGAAATCAAGTATGAAACTATCGAAAAAGAAAAAGAAATTTTATCTCTAAGAGTAAAAAACGAAGAAAAAAAGTCGCAGGCTTATTTATTAGGAGGTTTGGCAAGTGTATTGGCTTTAATTCTTTTTGGAGGATACTACGCCTACAACCAAAGGTTACGAAAAGCACGTAAAAAAGAACGCCAGCAAGAAGCTGAGGTTTCCATTCTTAAACAAGAACAACAAAACAAAATATTCTCCGCCATGATTGAAGGTCAGGAAAAAGAACGGAAACGTTTGGCTATTGATCTGCATGATGGTTTAGGCGGAAGACTTTCTGGAATTAGTATGAACCTTTCCAAATTAGACAAAGACGAACCAACTAAATACCCCAAAAAGCAATTACAGAAGGTCATGAAAGATTTGAATGACTCTTTGACCGAATTGCGAAGTATTGCTCGAAACATGATGCCGGAAACCTTGGTTAAATTCGGCCTACAAGCCGCATTGAAAGATTATTGTAGTAGTATGACCGGTTCAGAAACAAAAGTAACGCTTCAATTCTACGGAACCGATAAAGGCATCAACATCAATCAACAAGTTACCATGTACCGTGTGATTCAAGAATTGATAAACAATGCTATAAAACACGCCAAGGCTAGCGAGGTTTTAGTACAATACATGCGTGAAGGAAACCAAGTAGATATTACGGTAGAAGATAATGGCGTAGGTTTTAATAAAAATGAAAGTTTAAAGAAAAAAGATTCTGGCATGGGGTTATCAAACTTACAAACCAGAGTGGCTTATTTAAAAGGTAATATAGATTTTGAAAGCGAAGAAAATGAAGGCACAACCGTCAACGTACACATCAACATCGATGCAGCATAAACCCATAAGCGTTCTCATAGTAGACGACCATCCAATGGTTATTGAAGGGCTAAAAACACTTTTAAGTGACAACGAGTCTGTAGAAGTCAAAACCCATTTCACTAATGGAAAAGATACGCTCGAATTTCTTGAAAAAGAAATTGTAGATGTTGTTCTATTAGATGTCAATCTCCCAGATATCAATGGTGTTGAAATGGTCAAATTTATTCTTGACAAAAGGGCTACCATAAAAATCTTAGGTCTTAGTACATATAGCGAACCAAGCATTATCAACCAGATGATAAAAAATGGTGTAAAAGGGTATCTCTTAAAAAATGCAACTTCTGATGAGCTCGTAAACGCTATCAGTCAGGTATACGATGGTAATTTTTATTTTGGAAGTGAAGTTCAGAAAATCTTAGCTGATTCGGTATCTCAAGAAAGCAAAGATTTACCTAAATTGACGCGAAGAGAAACACATATTCTTCGACTGATTGCTGATGGAAAAACCACCAATATTATTGCTGAAGAATTATTTATTAGTCCATTAACTGTAGAGACTCATCGGCGTAATTTAATGCAAAAATTAGAAGTGTCCAATGCCGCATCACTCATAAGAATAGCAGTTGAGAAAAAGTTAATTTGAGTTATATCTTTAAGGCATCCTTATTCCCAAGTATAAGTTTCTACTAGTTTACAGGTATTTTAATACTGTTTTTTAAAGACCTCCTACATATTCAATATATTTAGGAAAATAATTGAAATGCCGTTTAAACAAACAATTATTAATTTTATTTTCTTAAGTCTAACTCTTTACCAAGTACATGGTCAAGAAGCTTCTTTGAAGGCAATTGATAGTCTTGAAAATCTATTGAATGTATCTGATAATGATTTTCAAAAAGCATACACACATTTAGACATTGCTCGAGCCGCTTCAGGCCTCGATTCAATAAAAGCTTATGACAATGCAAAAACGGCGTTGTCTTTCTTTAAGAAAGGTACTGATTCATTTGGTCTTGCAAGAGCCTATGCTACAATGGGCTACGTAGTATTTGATTATAGCGAAATGGCGTTATCTGAGAATTATTATAAGAAGGCAAAAAACTTACTTGAAAAGCAAATGAAAACTGATTCTTCAAAAAAACTGACCTCCCTTTGGGCTGATACGGCATTGAACCTTGCTGCTAGTATTGGCAATCAAGGACGCAATGATGAAGAACTTAGCTATCTGACAGATCTAGCACCTGTAGTAAAGAAATATGAAAATTATAAAGTTTTAGCTTTAATCAATTCGAACATAGCAATTACTTTTTTCAACAATGGTGACCAAGTAAAAGCCTATCAATACTTCAAAGGAAATGAAGAAAACTATGAGCGAACAAATTCCTATTCTCAATTCGCCACAGATCGTTTGATATTTTCAAGTTGCCTGATGAGTTTAGACTCTCTTGACACCGCCAAAAAGGAACTAGACAGAGCTAAGAAAATACTTGAAAAAACTCCAGATTCTCCCAGATGGCATTTGTATCATCAACAAATTGGCGAATATTATTCTAAAAAAGGTGACTACAATGCTGCGCTGGCAGCTTACGATTTTTCAACCGATTTAATTAAAGAAAAGAAATATTACGGTGCTTTGCCTCAACAGTATTTAGAGTATGTTGAACTTTACAAATTAATGGGTAATTCAGCAAAAGAGAAGGAATACATGTTCAAATTTTATGAAACCACTTCAGGGAAAAATGATTCGGATGCGCTGTACGGATTGCAAGAACTTGCTAAATACGAGTACAATGATAAGAACTATCAAAAAGGAATGAAGTACGCCATTTCTTTCTTTACTATTAATGATAGTGTCAAAAGGAATGAAATCATTCAAGAAACAGCAAGATTAGAACAGTTATATCAAAAAGAAAAAAGAGATCGCGAAATTGCAGAGCTTCAAATATTGAATGATAGAACAGATCTGAATCTAGAAAAGAAAAAATCTCAAAACTACTTACTTTTTATCTTAATAGGCTCTCTACTCTTTCTTCTATTTTCAGGATACCTAACGTATAGAAACCGACAAAAAAAAGCCCTCTTAACTCAAAAAATACAGGAGCAAGAAATTCAAGCACTAAAATCAGAACAAGAACGTAATCTATTCGGAGTCATGATGGAAGGTGTAGAACAAGAACGAAAAAGACTAGCCGCCGACCTGCACGATGGGTTAGGGGGGCGACTTTCAGGAATCAGCATTAAACTATCAAAGCTCGCAGAAATTGACAAGGTAAAAAAGGCGGCACCCGAATTGAATGATATTCTTGGAAATATCGATGATTCTTTACAAGAGTTGCGAGGCGTAGCTCGAAACCTTATGCCAGAAACTTTGTTAAAATATGGGCTCAAAGCGGCCCTAGAAGATTACTGTAGTACGTTGAAATACAAAGACACCAATATTGTATTACAATACTATAGCACTAAAGACATAGAAGACAAAAGCACTAAATTAACCATTTATAGAATAATTCAAGAATTAATAAACAATGCTTTAAAGCACGCACAAGCCACAGAGATCTTAGTCCAATTTATTCATGAAAAAGGCAAAGTAGATATAACCGTTGAAGATGATGGTATTGGTTTCGATAATAATAAACTTAATCAGGAAAATGGTTTAGGGCTTGCAAACCTTAAAAACCGCGTAAATTTTTTAAACGGTCAGATGGACGTTCGTTCTGTGATTAATGAAGGTACATCAGTCAACATACAAATTGAAAAGATATGAAGTCGGAAATAATAAAAGTGGTAGTGGTTGATGATCATCCAATGGTCATAGAAGGTCTACGTTCTTCGCTCGGAGAAGAAAATACAATTGAAGTGGTTAATTGCTTTGAAAATGCTTCCGATCTTTTTACTTTTCTAAAGCGTCAAGTAACCAATGTGGTGGTCTTGGACGTTAACCTTCCGGATATGAATGGCGTTGAAATCTGTGAGAATATTACCAAGAAATATCCGCACATCAAAGTGATTGGGCTCAGCACTTATAACGACCCAAGTATAATTAAGCAAATGGTTAAAAATGGCGCTAAGGGTTATCTTTTGAAAAACGTTACTTCGAAGGAACTGGCTATAGCAATTCATCAAATTTATGAGGGCCAATCCTATTTTAGCGCAGAAATTCAGAAGATATTAGCGGATTCGATTTTTGATAATATCACAATTCCGAAATTGACGCGACGTGAGAAAGAAATATTAACCCTGGTCGCTGAAGGAATCACCACACCCCAAATTGCAGAAAAATTGATTATTAGTCCATTGACTGTAGAAACCCACAGACGAAACTTAATTCAAAAAATGGGAGTTTCAAATGCGGCACAATTAGTCAAAATGGCCATTGAACAAAAATTAATTTAATTACATGAATATGACTTGCTCATAAATCGAATTTAATATCTTTAAACTATCAATTCCACTAATCTTTAGACTGATAAATTAAATGAGAGTTTTAGAAAACCAAACGCTTGGCTACCTCAATGTATATTGGTCAAAAGTTGACGACTCTACCACTTTTTTAGTTCAAGCAAATCCTGCTGCCAGCAAGGGGAATCATCAAATTTATTAAATAGGGGTTGTACTGGTGAAACTAGACCAATTGCAAATACAATGAATGCCTTTGGTAGAACATTTCTAAAATAGAACCACAATACAGCTGTCCAAAATCATATGCGTCAAAAGCATTTTATTTTTGATTAAATGAAAGAACGCTATTACAATTACGCTTAAAACTAACTTATTTTTTTGCTCTCCTAAAGTCATTAGAAATTGACTAATTAAAAGGCTCTATGCACATAATAGCCAACAACCCCAACATCCTATTTTCAAGCTGAAACTTCAGGAATACAATAAAAAAATCATTCTATATAAATTGAAAACCCCTTAAATTTTTAACATAAAAATCAAGAAATAGATTTTTTATAATAAAATGTATTGCTATATTCGTTAACGTACACGAATTGCCATGTGTACGTTAACGTAACTAAAATAGTCACCTCCAGACAATTTTAAACTAACAAATACCTAGCGATAATCGTGATAAAAACCGCAAAAAATACCCATGATTTTTATACTGAAGACTTAAGTACATCATTCTAGAGGTGGCTTCGTTTTCAACCATTGAATAATTTTAACCATAATAAAATGGTGTAAAATGACTACACAACTGCTTAACTAACTTAAATAACACGTGATATGAAAAAATTAATCCTTAAAAAACAAAGGCCTAAAGCAAGAAGTCTTTTATTGTCTGCCTTACTTTGTGTATTGACAGTTACTTCTGTTTTAGCCGACTCAAACAAAGAACTAATCGCTAATGAAGAAATACAATCAACGATAACGGGTACTATTACAGATGAAAATGGAGTTCCTTTAGCTGGAGCAAGTGTTGTTGTAAAGGGAACTACTACAGGTGTCGCAGCCGATTTTGATGGAAACTACTCTATCAATGCCGCTTCTGATGCAACTTTGATATTCAGTTATGTAGGTTATGCACCACGAGAATCACAGGTCAATGGAAGATCAAGTATTAGTATGAGCCTGCAACCTGATGCATCGGCTCTTGATGAAGTGGTATTAGTAGGTTATGGTACCCAGAAGAAAGGTGAAGTAACCGGATCAATAGAAACAGTTACAGCAGAACAACTGAGTATAGTTCAAGTAGCAAGTACGATTGACGCAATTAAAGGTCAAGTTGCTGGTGTTGATGTTCAATCTACCGGTGGTAGACCAGGTCAAAATCCAACAGTAAGGATACGTGGTAGGCGCTCAATAAGTGCGTCAAACGATCCTCTTTATGTTGTAGATGGTATTCCTTTAATAGACGGGCCTAGCTCCATGGCAGATATCAACCCTAATGATATTGCCTCCATGCAAGTGTTAAAAGATGCTGCCGCTACAGCAGTTTACGGATCAAGAGGTGCAAACGGGGTAATTCTAGTTTCAACAAATAGAGGTAAAATTGGTAAGACCAAAATAACCTATAGTAGTCGTTACGGTGTTACATCTGCAACGCGCTTAGTAGATATGATGAATGGTGAAGAATTTGCCGCTTTAAAAAGAGAATCAAGACGAATCGGTTGGAATGGAGCTATTCCAGCAGATACAGAAGTTTTCTTAGACCCCATCGAGCTAGAATCATTGTCTTTAGGAAGATCTACAAACTGGCTAGATGAAGTACTTTCTAATGGTTGGCAAACCAATCACCAAATAGGTATAAGTGGTGGGTCAGAAAACACTACATTTAGTAGTTCAATCGGTTACTTTAAAGAACAAGGTATTATAAGCAATCAAGATTTCGAACGTTTTTCAGCCCGCTTGGCGGTAGATCATAAAATCAATGATATTTTTAAAATAGGAGCTTCTTTCTTAGTAGCTAAAACCGAACAGAATTGGGGCTCGAATGCAACCATGCAAGAAGCTTTGGCAAATAATCCTTTAGGGGTACCCTTGGATGATAATGGTGACCCAATTTTTCTGCCAACTAATGATGGTATTCGAACAAATCCTTTAAGTGAATTGGTAGAAGGGGCCTTTATAGATGAGCGTCAACAAACCCGAATTTTCACTCCTATATACTTGGACATAAATATAATGGAAGGTCTAAAATGGACTACCACTTTTGGTCCTGATATTCGAATCGGAAGAAGAGGAACTTTTTCAGGAAGCATTACAAACACAAATCGAGGAGGACCAGGTAGAGCTGGAATTATTAACGTAACTGATTTTGGATATACACTTGAAAACTTGTTAACCTATAATAAAGCGTTAACGGATAGACAGAATTTAAAAGTCACCTTACTTCAAAGTGTTCAAAAGTCGCGATTGGAGGCAAACACAGGAAATGTTACAGGTATACCTTATGAATCTCAATCCTTTTACAATTTAGGTTCTGCAACCGCTGGAGGTGTACTTTCATCTAACTTAACAGAATGGGCATTAGCATCCTTTATGGGAAGAATAAATTATGACTTTGACGGTAAGTATTTATTTCAAGCCTCATTAAGAGCTGATGGATCTTCAAGATTAGCACCAGGGAATCAATGGAAGTACTTTCCCGGAATTTCTGCCGGTTGGAGAATGGACCAAGAAGACTTTTTGGCAGATACTTCAGTATCAGAGATGAAGCTGAGAGCTTCTTATGGTGAGGTGGGTAATACTTCTGTTTTACCTTATCAAACTGCAGGAAGATTAGGAAGTACTGTATATGCCTTTGGAGAAGAACCGGCACTTGGCTTTGGACTCAATGAAATACCAAATGAAGACTTAACTTGGGAAGTATCAAAAACATTAGACATAGGTCTAGACTACGGATTCTTCAATAATCGGTTAGTTGGATGTTTTGATTGGTTCAGAACCAATACGGTAGACTTATTACTAGCTAGAAGTTTACCTGCTACTTCTGGCTACCAAAGTGTGCTGCAAAATGTTGGAGCTACACGAACTACAGGATTTGAATTTACCGTAAGTGGTGGCGTAGTTGATAATATCGGAGACGGGTTCAACTGGGATATTGATTTAAATATCTCTACATACAAAGAAGAAATTACAGAACTAGCCTTAACAGATGCCGATGGAAACCCCTTAGACGATGTCGGTAATGAGTGGTTCATCGGCCAACCGATTGAGGTATTTTTTGATTATGAGAAAATCGGTATTTGGCAAGCAGATGAAGAGGCCGCTGCTTTAGCTGCAGACAACAAAGTACCGGGTGAAATTAAATTAGCAGATCTCAACGGAGATGGTGTTATTACACCAGATGATCGTAAAATTATTGGTAATGGGGTACCCGAT
>ENA-ORXM01003303-ORXM01003303.1-marine-metagenome-genome-assembly--contig:-NODE-3303-length-16387-cov-3.370325_pt1 | contig 16387 bp, 10 predicted proteins | sample MGYA00237867_ERZ511480 | MGnify/ENA primary metagenome ERZ511480 (study PRJEB26309, sample SAMN06266103) | marine metagenome | isolation source: Algal blade | place: United Kingdom:Sidmouth, United...
CTGGGTACGCAGTCCAGCCTTTTCTGCGACCTCCTGTTGGGTGGGTTTACTCAACTTACTACCGTCTTCAAAGACGACAGCGGGCAGGTCGTCTTTTGTAAGGTCAGCGCTGACCATGAGCTTGTCCGCTTCGCCGCCTTTTTCAACGTCGAGCCAGCGGTACGGAACCTGACTACGCGCTAAAAAGTCGCGTAGGGTGTGACCAAGGGGTGACCAGCGGTCCCCAACAATTTTGATACCCGAAAAGGGAGGTCGGTAAGCGGCTTGCCAGTCAGTTAGCAGGTCATCCAGCACGGGGTAAAGCTTCTCCTCGGGCGGGTCCCAGGGTTTTAACAGATAGTAGTGAATCTGGCTCTGATTAATGGCACTAATAGCCGCGTCGGTGTCTGCATAGGCAGTGAGGAGAGCGCGTTTTGAATCAGGGAAAAGCTCCATTGCCTCGGTCAGAAAAGCGACCCCGTCCATTTGCGGCATACGCTGGTCCGCGAGCATCAGGGCGACAGGTGTATCTCGAGTTTTGAGTTCTTTTATGGCCTCGAGGGCCGCCCCACCAGAATCAGCTCGCACAATACGGTAGTCCTCGCCGTATCGGCGGCGCAAATCACGTGATACCGCGCCTAAAACCTGGGGGTCATCATCAACAGTTAAAATAACGGGTTTCATAACAGTTTGAAAGAAGAAGGAAAAAGGAAGAAGAAAGATTTGAACCAAACTTTTTCTTCTTCAATCTTCCTTCTTTAATCCTCCCTCTAAAATTCAACTTCATCTACGTAACACCATGCCCACGTTTCGCCCTCTTCAAGCGAACGCATCACAGGATGCCGTGAGGTTTCGAAGTGCTTAGCGGCGTGCTTGTTTTTCGATGAGTCACAGCAGCCCACATGCCCACAACTCATACAGATGCGTAAGTGTACCCAACTATCACCTGCCTCAATACATTCGGAGCACACCATACGCTCGGGGGCCTGCACGACAGTGAGGCTTTCGGTATGCAAACATTTGTTGGTGGTGAGCTGTTCGGCTGATAATTCAATAAGGTTTTTCTTGGGTGCAGCCACAGCTTTATCCATCAACGCGTCTAGAATCTGGTGCGCCCTATCGTCACTCACGCCTGCACGGTTCAGTGCGTCCCAAACCACAAGCTTGGTCGCTGCGCGGTCTGCGGAGATAACGTCTGTCGCACCTGCCTCTTTCAGCTCATGCACCGAGCCGCTGTAGGGTGTGCAGGCAACAATAGTCAGGTCGGGTAAGCTTGCCCGCGCCACGCTAATCGTACGGTGCGCCATCGCGGGTTGGTCGTCGGGAATAATGAGGAGTTTGGCGCGCTCTATACCCAGTAAGTTAAGGATGTAGCCTTTGGTGTAATCGCCGCGCACGACAAGGCGGTTTTGCTCTTCGGCTTCGGTGGCGCCGGTGGGGCTCAGGGTAGCGATAGCGTAGGGGGTGTTCGTTTCGTCAAAAGCTGCGGCTAACGCCCTCGCCGTGTCGCCGTAGCCTGCAATAATCACGTGGTCCCTAAGCTTGCTAAAGGCTTCCTCGAGCCCCTCGGGAATATCGTTCTCTTTGTTTGTTTCTGTCGCCTCGTTACCTTCGAGTCTCCCCGCTAAGCGGCTGCCCAGACTCGCCATAAAGGGAGTTATGCCCATTAGCAACACTGTACAAGCGATAAACGTCTGGGCGCCGTCTTCCCCTAAACCCAACGGCGTCAAGCCGACTTCGCGTCCGGCCCGCTCGAGCACAAAGGAAAACTCGCCCACTTGCGCTAAAATAAGCCCTGCCGCCGCCGACACGCCGAGCGAATAGCCCAGCACCCGCACGCTTATCGCCGTAATGATGCCTTTGAGCAAAATAACCATCACCAAGCCCATAAGCACCAGCGGCAAATTCATCACCAAAAATTGCAGGTCGAGTAATATACCTACCGAGACAAAAAAGGCTGCGCTAAAGATAATTTGTAGCGGCAAAATTTCGCTAAAGGCTTGCTGTCCGAAGCGGCTCTCACTAACCAATAGACCAGCCAAAAATGCGCCCAACGAAAGACTGACGCCAGCCAGGCTCGTGAGATAGGCGGTTCCAAAACATATCGCAATCACGGTGAGCAAAAAGATTTCAGGTGAGCAGGTTCGCGCAACAGCTTCCAATATCCTTGGCATAATCCGCCGTGCGCCGAAAAGGACAATGGCGATAATACCTATGGCCTTGACAAGTGCCCAGGTCAGCTCGAGCGCGCCCCCGTCCTCGCCCCCTAAAGTCGGGACAAGTAGCACCATTGCCACGACAGCCAGGTCTTGAAAAATGAGGATACCTAAACTCGCCTGACCCGGTTCGGTATTCGTTTCTGAGCGGTCAGCTAAGAGTTTCATGACAATCGCTGTTGAGGAAAGCGACATCAAAAGACCCGTAAAAATAGCTGCCTGCCAAGGTACGCCAAAGGGTAAAAGGGCCAGCGTCGTAACAGCGATAATGCCGCCCACCATCAACCCGCCACCAACAAATATTAGGCGGCTGATTCGCGCCAGGGTTTCTAAACTAAATTCAATGCCAATCGTAAAGAGCAGCAAAATAACTCCGACCTCTGCCGCCGCGTCAATCAATTCGCGGTCTTGGACCAGTCCGAGTGCATTCGGTCCAATGATGACGCCTGCAAGTAGAAAGCCGATAATGGGTGTGAGGCCGATGCGAAAACCCACAAAGGCAATAACCGCACTGGCGACGATTAAAGCGGCGAGTTCTGTGAAGAAGGCGGGAGTGTCACCCGCTGCTAGGGCGACAGAACTGAGCGTAGACAAAATAATAAAAAGGATGAGGCGCGAAAAGGTCACACCTCATCCTAGCTGGACTGTTGAGACGAAAACGTCGTTTGTGCTGTAATGATGTTGCAGTTGGAGAGCTGAGTGCTAGTTTCCTGCGTTTGGCATCAAGTAATCATTACTGAAGAACGTTTCAGCGGGCAACTCAGTTTCCACTCTACCCGTGCGTTGCAGCAGCTCGAGTGTCGCCATCCAGCCCGCAGGGTCGCTAAAACCGAGGCCGTTTGCCTCGCTGTAATCAGAGGTATAAAGCTCGATGGAACTCATAAGCACGTCCATGCGTTCGTCGCCTAAGTTTTCTACAAAGGTTTTAGCCGCTTCAAAGGCCTGCTCAGGCTCAGCAATGGTAAGCGCCATCCCCTCCTGCGAAGCTGCTAGAAAGCGGCGTACCAAATCCTCATCTTCTAAAACGGTATCTGTCGTGATAACTCCGTTGCCCGCTGACACGTTGTAATCGCCTGCCCGTATCACGCTTACCTCGATACCTTGCTGACCCAAAATAATCGGCTCGTTGTTGATAAAGCCCATCGCTGCGTCTACGCGTCCAGACAGGACCGCCTCGACCTGGGTAAAGCCGATTTGCTCAATGGTGAGGTCATCTTCGCTAAGCCCTGCGGCCTCGAGCATTGCCTGAAGCGAGGTATAAGAGGTGCCAAACAGTCCCGGAATACCCAAACGCTTACCGCGCAAATCGTCCAAAGTGTCAATCCCCGCATTTGCTTTAGCAAATAGCGCGTTGGGGACACGCTGGTACATCGCCATAATATATTTGAAAGCTGCGCCTTGCTCATCTTGAGAGCGCAAGTTGATAACGTCTTCAGCGTCACCCACAACAAAGTCTAAGCGGCCTTGAGCAAGTAGCGGATAGAGTTCTGTTACGAAACCATGCTGAAACTCGACCTCTAAACCTTGCGCTTCGTAAAAGCCTTCTACGGCGGCGGTATAAAACGGTGCAAACTGTACGTCGGGTAAATAGCCCAAACCCACTCGCACGCTTTGGGCGCTCGAGACCCCGAAAAATAACAGCAAACTAAGAACGAATAAACGACCTAGCATAATAACGTAACTTAGGGCGAACCCTAAGTGTCCTCCTTCTACCATCCGGACTGTAACCGTCGGCTGCCGAGTTACGCGGCATCGGGCTTAGATAAAAAATTTCTAAGCTTCGCGGGCTGAGAACGGATGTTCATTACCGCCGGTGGGGACTTTCACCCCGCCCTGAAGGATTGAGCCTATAGACTCAAAGGCTAAGATAACGCGAGAAATATTCCGCTCTGTCAGGTGCGTTACAGATGGGCTTTGACGTTTATTTGTCCAAGCATTTGCCTCAGACTATGCCGCCTAGAAAGTTCGATAAAGTGCTTCTAGCGGGGCTTTGCTTTCAATCGTGTCTACCAGGAATGCTAAGTGGACCGTTTTAGCTTGTACCAAAGCAGTAAGCTTAAAAACTCAAGTCGTGACTTATACAACTTTAGGCTACTTACCTTCCTTTCATCGATTGTTTATGCTTCAAACAACTCTCCCTCAATGGCGTTTACGAGAATGCTATTTAAGCCAATCCATAGTAATTTTGCGAGATGCTCAAGTGGTCTGTCCGTACTCGCATCCGCTCGGATTAATTTGCACGCTGTTAAGTTTTAGTGTGCAAATTAACCACGGAGATACTTAAGAGAGAGCCCTCTATCTCAAGATTGTCATGTAATCAGATTGGATACATAAAAAGGCCAGCCCAATAAGCTGACCTCTTCTGCGCTGCTAACGATTAACTTGGCGTTTCTCCTTCGAGTTCATTCGACCACTTTTCGACGTAACGCCCTGCTGCATGTCTACCTCCCCAGCCAAAGGCAATAGCCGCAGCGACGGCAACCGCACCTATACTTAAACCAAAGGCCAGGTTGATAATTTCGTTGGCTAAGCCCATTTGGCGTAGCCCCATTGCGCCCACCAGCATAAGGACAACGACGCGGCTTATCACTGCTAAAACTGCTGCATTAGAAATGCGTGTGTTGCGTACAGTTGCCGCAGTGAGGTTGGATAGCCAAAGACCAATCAATAATATGATTAAGCCAACTACCACTCGAGAGGCAAAGGCGATAAAGATACCCACAAGTTCTGCGACGATGGTGAAGCCCAGTAACTCGGCGGCTTCCACGGTTGCAAAAAGCATGATGCCAACCAGAAAGAGCCAAGAAACGATATTTGAAGGCTTGGTCGTGGTGCTTACAACGCGGTCGAGTCCGAGCGAGCCGAGCACGGCGTCAAAGCCAATGCCTGCAAGCAGGCTAGCGATTAGCTCAGCTACTAAGCGGCCTATGAAGTAGGATATGACAAGGATAAGCGCAGCCCCAAATAGATTGGGAATGGCTGCTAAGAATGTGTTGAGCATTTGACTTACCGGCGCTGTGAGGGCATCTAATTGCAACGCCTCGAGCGCAGCGAGAATAACGGGGATAAAGATAAAGGCGTACGCAACTAAGCCTAAAATACCTGAGAGTTTTTGTTCTCCCAGTGCTGAAGCAAGCCCCAGACGTTCGCCGAGTGCATCTAAACCAAAAGCAGCTAAAAAGCCAGTGACAATACGTTGTACAATGCGCGCCACGAACCAGCCAACGACTAGAATGATGGCGGCGCTCAGCAAATTTGGCAAAAAGTTGAGGATATTAGCAACCATATCTTGCACGGGTTGCAGACCGTTCAGTTCAAGAGCACCTAGAATACCGGGTAAAAAGAACAGAAGAATGAGCCAGTACGCCGCGTCACCCACGGTTTTGGCGAGGCTCGTTTGAGGCGCTGCTGCCTCATCCGTCTCATCGCTCGTCATTGCGACAAAGCGCTCGTCAAGCCCGGTGCTCCCAAGCGCGCCAGCAATGAGTTTGCGCACCACTGTGGCAATCAACCAGGCAATCGCAAGTAAACCAGCAGCGCCCAGTAGTTTAGGCAGGTAGCTAAAGACACTGTTCAATAAGGCGTTAAGGGGTTCAGTGATGATAGTTAAACCTAAGGCCTGCGCCGCAGCGACCCACACCATAATCATGACAATGAAAAAGACGACCTGCGATATAATGGCGGCGATAGAGAATCGTGAGCGTCCTTCTCCCGTGGCTCCTGCCAAACGCTCGTCAAGCCCTGTTCGCCTAAGTGCAGTCCGAACCAGGGCCGATATAACTCTTGCAATAATCCACCCAACGATAAGAATGACAATGGCTGTCAAGATAGTTACGGCGTAACGCATTAGTTCCGACGTCGGGTATCCAAATAACGTGTCCGGCATAGTAAACCGCCTCCAAACGGTAAAATCTGACAGCATTTTGCAAAGCTGTCAGTTCCCTCGCTGCATAGCCCCAGATGTTAAGAATTTCACAATCGTACTTACGAACTTCTTACATTGCCTGGTTTTTAACCTATCTGGTCTGACACCATGTCGAAACGGTGTGCAAAGAGAAAGGCTGCCTTGCCACTGTTCCCACTCGCATACAAACTTTAGAAACCGAGATGAATCTACCCCTTCTTATTCACCCGAGCGAATGTCTTCAAGTGTTCTCGATTCAAATGAAAGCTTGGAAAAAATTGCCGTACACGCCTCACCCGTAGGTGACTGCACCAAAAAACCTACCTTGGTCCCGAGCCCTGGCTCGAGCGCAAAAATCCGCACCAAATACCAGTATTCGCCGTCCACTGAGTGGTGAAAGGCGTAAGCGTTGCCAAGCCTCGAGATACGCAAATAAGTATTGTTCTCGTCGATAAACAGTGAATTGCAATCATCCGACGTGCCCTTATTTACGACAGATACGACAATTGGATAACCTTGCGGCGCGAACTCGAAGCAAAGCTTAGCCCAGCTTTGTTCGTTTTGATAAATGAGAAGCACACCTGCATCGAACTTGCTTTTGAACGACACGGTGACTTTGGCTTTGAAAACAAAGTCGCCCTCGGGCTTGAACATGAGGTGAGGGGCGTTGCTTACAGGAGCGCCGCCCTGTGGGTCGGTAATGAGGTCTGTTTTAGGACCGGCTGTAACAACTAGGCCATAGGGCTCGAGTTCCCATGAAGCGGGTTCTTGTGCCCACTCGAGGGGCTGGGGAAAACCTTCTAAGGTAAGAGGCATAGCTAATCATAAACCGAGCGAGCGCACACGCGACCCTATACCCAGACCTAAGCTATTCTTGTTTGGGCGGCCAAGTGTAGTCGCTGTGAATGTGCCAGGGGGCGTCGCCCTCTTTTAGAACAAGAGAAAAGGTTGTTGGCTCGAGCCTAACAAATTGGCTAAACAAATCTTTAAACTGCGCTTCTAGGTTCAAGTTCGTTTCGCGTGGATGCGGGTTTAAGAGGGTGAAGTGTGCAGGCCAGGTGTCCAAGCCTCGCGGGCTTAAAAATGTTTTGAGCCGTTTTCGCTCGTAGGGTTCGCTATAGCGTTCGGGGTGCTCCTCGATCTCATCGAAGAACATCGAGGTTTGACCGAACTGCGCGAGCCTTGCAACCATCACTGCTTGCAAAATCTCGAGGGCGCGGCTCGGGGTATAGCGCAGGACCCAAACTTGCCCCTCTTTCCAAATCTTCAACCCCTGCTGCTCAAGGGACATATCACTGTCAGGACTAAAGCTGCCTAAAATATCAGCGATTTCCTGCTCAATTTTAGGTAGGTCGTTAGCATCATAAGTCAGCGCTTCGGTAAGCGTCATATGAAACCCGAAGTCGCGGGCTGAGCGTGTCCAAGCCCCGGGAATCTTCTGGAGGCCGTCGGGGAGGTGAGGGGGCTCGGTGCGCTTGTCAGCGCGAACATCATAACCGAGTGTTTCGCTCCCGAGTCTGTAAAAGTCACTGTCGGCAAGAGGAATATAGTAAAACGCAAACCAATTAGTCATAAGCTAGTATTCAGCATTTGAGAGTTGATTACCAGACTCGAGCATTGTTCTAAACACGTGACTTGTACATACCTAGTGCATACACTGACATGTGGCCTACCAATAGAATCCAGCGAAGGCAGCAACTAATCTAACAAAGCATGACATCGATTTCGCTGACGCTGTTGGTGTTTTTGAAGATGCTAACGGCCTTACAATCAAAGTTGAAGAGGAGTTGGGTGCAGAGCGTTCGGTGACCTTAGGTGCAGATTTTTTGGGACGTTTGTTGGTTGTCGTATATACCTACCGCAGTCAGGATATTCGTCTCATCTCAGCGCGCAAGGCGACGCCAAAGGAAAGGCGCAACTATGAGCAAAGAAGAATTTGATTTTTCAGATGGAAAGCAAGGTGCTGTCAGCAGTGTCTCCAGCACCAAAACGCGCATAACCATTCGCTTGGACAATCACGTCTTAAACTATTTTCGGCAGCAGGCTCATGATTCAGGGGGTGGGAATTACCAAACGCTTATAAACGATGCTCTGAAACATTACATCAAGGAAGAAGAGGGAAATTTAGAGCGCACCTTGCGCCGTGTGATACGTGAAGAACTCAATTCGGCTGCTTAAATTCCATGATTCACGGTTGCAACTCAAACGGTTCAATAGCCTAGCTCTTTATCGACGACATGCGTAAGGTCTTGTCCCTTAACGTAGCGCTCTAAGTTCTCAAAAAATATCTCAAAGGCTCGCTCGTCGTAGCGGGGGCTCAAGCCTGCGTAATGGGGGGTAACCAGCACGCGTTCTTGACGCCACAGGGCTGAGCTTTCAGGTAGTGGTTCTTCCTCAAATACATCTAGGCCGACACCCGAGAGTTTGCCTTCTTTTAGAACTTCAAGCAGCGCATCTTCATCAATCGTGCCGCCCCGCCCAATGTTGATAAGACAAGCATCATCTTTCATAAGCTCGAGTTCTTGTTGACCAATGAAGTTCTTTGTATCAGTTGTTAGCGGAATCGTCAGCACAATAACATCTGCCTCTGGAAGAACGTCATGCAGAGCGTCTGGTTTAACCATCTTTTCTACGTCTTGAACTTCTTCCTCGACATTTCGCTTCATGCCGACCACGCGCATACCAAACGCCCTCGCAAGTTTCGCCGTGCGTTCGCCAATCGCACCCACCCCGACGATGAGCATTGTTTTACCGTCAAGCTCGAAGAGGTCGTTATTTGCGAATTTAATCCACTCACCCTGCTTTTGCGCTGCGTAGCTTTTCGGCAACTGCCGCGCAAAAGCTAAAAGCGTCGCGAACACGTGCTCTGTTATTTGTATTGGGTGAATGCCCGAGGTATTTGTGATGGTCAGGTCACGTTTGGCGACTTCAGGATAGCGGAATAGCCAGTCTGCCCCCGCACCCCACTGTTGAAACCAGCGTAACTTGGGTGCGGTAGCTAATAAATCTCTGGGAAAACTGCCAACGGCGATTTTTATGCTCTGGAGCTTTTCCCCTATTTCATCCTTGTCTCGGCTAATGAGTATGTCATAACCTGGTGCAACGCTTTTTATTCGTTCTAAAATATCGGGGCTAACAAGCTCTTCTTTAAGTCCAATAGCAATAGTTGGCATAGCTGAGGTTAACAAGTCGCGAGACCTATTTCTGTACCCTGATTTTATTTTATAGGGGTTTTATCTTATAGGTGAGTGAGTTGATTTGTGTTTAGCTAACGTGTTTATCTGACCTTAAAAAGTAAAGCGCTATGGTTGAGCTACTTTAAGTATAGCAAAATCTACAATCAAATGCTGCCAAATTTATATTGACGCTGTTCTGCTGCACCTCTAAACTATAGGTCAAGCATCGGTGTTTATAGTATTGGCAAAAAGTGTGCCAACACTTTTTGAGCGTTTAGCGGTTACCAATAAAGGGATTCCGTGTCGGGATATTTCTCGTAATTGCTATTAGAATAAGTTTAGTGCAGCAAATCAAAAGTCGCTCGTCCATTTTTGTGAGCGTTGGAGAGCAAATACGTTGGGCATCTTGACGCTGCTGCCTTGGTGGGCCTTGATGTAGCAGCTTGGGTATAGCAGCTTGGGTGTAGTAGCTCGGTGTAGCAGCTTGCAAAAGAATCAGGATTTTAGTAAGGCTGCCCTAACGAGCTTGAAAGGAGCGGTGGATGTTAAGACCTGCAACTGCAAAAGACTATGACGCTATTGAAAGTCTTTCAAAACAAATTTGGGGAGATGACCTAAAGGCAAAAGCAAACCGACCCGAGGGCTGGAACCGCCGTCTCTGGACAGTGCAAAACTATATGACGGCAGAGCGCAAGCCTAAGGAAACGAGCCTGCTTGCAGAAATAGAGGGTCAGGTCGTCGCTGCCGCTGTTATTACTGAAAGCGAACCCCGCAATCATATCTATATTCAAGTAGCCCCCACATTCCGAGACAGGGGGTTTGGTAGAGCCCTTTTTGAAGCCCTTGACAGCAAGCATAAGGGAGCGCCCTATATGACGCGAGAGTTCGGTGACGCTGAAGCGGTAAAGATGTTTGAAGCGCTGGGTTTTAGCACTGTAGAGCGGGTTACTGAAGGACGTATTGACCCCACACATCCTGCTACAGCAAGCTGGATAGACAAGCAGCTTGCTACCGAGAGCAAGCTTTGTATAAGGTCTATCAATCAGCAAAGCTGGATTTCAGAACGTGAAGTGGCACGGTTTTTTGACAGCGCCTTCCAAAAAGCCCTCGCCTGGGTGCCCGTCGCCCCACACACTGAGACTAAAGCCATTGACTTCTTTTTAGGCAAAGCTATACCTACACTTTGCGCCTTTGCAAATCAGCAACTGATTGGCGCTTTAACCATGGGTGGTCCTGGTGCGTCTCCTTTTGATGACCCTGGCGCTTATTTGGGTTGGCTAACTGTCGCAGCACCCAAAGGTATAGCTGAAGCGGATATCACCAATGCCCTTGTTGCTCGAGCCCTGGATACTGCTCGAAAACGTGGGCTCGATGTTCATATAGAAGCTGCTGATATTTTCCCCCAGCTTCACACGTGTGTCTGGCGTATTCCTGGCGCAGATATAGAAGAGGGCTTAACTATACTCATTAGCGATTAGTCCAGCTTACGTAATTCTAATAAACTCATACCAAGTCCGGCCCCACCCCGGTTCATTCGGTAGGGCAACCGCAAAGTCAGCCCACAAATACATTCGTCGTTGCGATGGAGCGAAACAGTCATGAACCGCCCGTATCATCAGTGATATCCCAACACTCAGCTTTTCAATAGTCGCGCTCGAGCGTTCATGACTGTGTAGCGACGAAGCAACCTCACGCACATACCGTTGAAAGGCAACCGTTATGCAGGGCGAGATTGCCGCGCTTCACTGCGTTACGCAAGGCTTCGCCCGACTTCGTGAACGTAATGACACCATTTGACTTAACGACTTTGCGGTTGCCCTGACTCAGAAAGCCATCTGACCAACGCTTGGCCCCTTTTCCGCTAAACTAGTAGGCTGTGAATACGGCTGTAGACATGACTAGCGCGAATACCGTAGGACCTGAAATGACAAGCAAACCGAAAGTGCTCTGCGCTATGTCAGGTGGGGTGGACTCATCTGTTGCGGCAGCGCTACTTCAGGAACAAGGTTTTGAAGTTGTCGGCTCGATGCTGCGCTTCTGGCCTGATGACCGACCAAAGGGTGCGTTCGACCTGTGCTGTAGCCCCGACGCTGCTTATGACGCGCGGCGCATTGCTGACAAAATCGAGGTGCCATTTTACCTACTTGATTATCGCGACAAGTTCGATGAAATCGTGGTTGAGCCGTTTATTCCTAGCTATGAAAAAGGGGAGACCCCCAACCCCTGTGTCTGGTGCAACCGCGATATTAAGTTTGGCTCATTCGTTAAACGCGCTCAGATGCTTGGCTGCGAGTTTATGGCGACGGGGCATTATGTGCGGCGCATTGATACGCCAGAGGGCGTTGAACTGCACCGAGGCCATGACGACTCGAAAGACCAGACTTACTTTCTGTGGGCGCTACCCCAAGATATCCTCCCTTATTTACTCTTCCCGCTAGGCGAGCTTGATAAACCGCAGGTGCGCGACCTTGCCAACGAGCGCGGGTTTACGGTGGCAGATAAAAAGTCCTCGAGTGGCCTATGTTTTATCACCGATTCGGTAAAAAATTATTTAGGCGAATTTAGTGAACCCAACCCCGGCCCCATTTTGGACGCTTGCGAAGACAGTAAAGAAATCGGTCAGCATGGGGGAATTCAGTTTTACACGGTCGGTCAGCGTAAAGGCTTGGGGCTATATCACTCGCACCTAGTGCGCTTTGTGATTGACATACGCGCCGGGGACAATGCCATTGTGGTGGGCTCGAGGGAGATGTGCCACTGGCAGCGCCTGAGCGCTCACAAGTCGAGCTTTTTGACGAGCGCTGAAAACCTTCCCAAACGTGTCATGGCCCAAACGCGCTACCGTCAACGACCTATTCCGGCAAGCCTAAAGCTCACCGGAGATGACACATTTGACCTCGAGTTTGACGAGCCTGTATTTGCCGTTACGGTAGGTCAGTCAGCTGTACTTTACGAGGACGATAGGTTACTAGGTGGCGGCGTTATTTTAGATAGACACTAGAAGCGGGGAGCTGGGTGCGCCCGCATGACCAATTTTTCCAAGTCTAAGCGTCACAAAAAGTGTGACTAAAAATTGTGGAATGTCTCGCCGTGCCCGCGGCGAACGTGGTAGAAAACGTGGTAGAAAAGGAGCGTATGCCCATCGCACCCGGTCTTTTTGCCATGCCAACCGTACTGCTGAATACGGTTTTATCGTTTGCGAAGGATAAATCGCTGCCGGTGCGCTCCGTGGACACGCTCGCCGTGGTCTCACCTATGTATAACGAAGAAAAAGGTGCGCGTAAGGCGCTTAGCTCCCTTCTTAAACAGGACGAAGCCTCCGACCAAATTGCACTTAGTATCAATGGAGGCGATGACAAAACCTACGAGGTTGTTAGCAAAATTTTAGAGGAAAAGGGGTATAGCAAAAATGTAGAGCGTGCCTATGACGATGTCGACGCCAGTTTGGAAGTTTGGATTGGCGAAACTGCGCCAAGTTTCATTTCGGTACTGCGCTACAACGAAAAAGTTAGTAAATCGCAAAGTATCAATACGCTTGTAGAGCAGGGCATCGTCCGCACGGACCGCATTCTAGTTTTAGATGGCGACACGGTTTTACATCCAGGCTTTATTCGCAACTTGCGTGACAACTTTTACCGCCTACGCTCCCATGTCAGCCCCCGGGGCCGCAACTTTGTCCTCGAGGATTACGGCTTGCAATCTGGTTGGGTCACGTCGTTTGCACCCTCAGACTCTTCGCTGCAACAGCGCTTTATTTCTGCGGGGCGCAAGGCGGAATACGCATTTTCTGGCGTACTAAGAAACGGTCAGGCGAAACAGCTCGGGCGTTCCACCCTGTGGGGGAACTCGAGGCTTTATACGGTGATTGGCTGCGGCTTTGCAGCTCGCCGTGACCTGTTCCCCATCCCCATGAGCACTGAAACTGAAGACCATGACTTTACTTTGACGGGACAAAATAGACCTGCTGCGCTCGAGCACCTAAGCCGCGACGACTTGACGCGGCGCGGTTTCAAAATCGTTGCTGACGGTCAAGCCATCGCTCCTGACGCCTATTTCGATAAAGATGACGCTATAGCTTTAAAGCGCGGCGGCAACGCCAGGTTTGTCGAAGAGGCGCTTATGCTTACAGAGGACCCACCGCATTTTAACGGCTTCATCGGGCAAGTCGAGCGCTGGAATGGGGGCGGTCAACAAAATGTTCTCGAGCGCTTGGGGCGCTCCCTCGCGCCGCAAGTTCACTTTGCGCTGTGGACCTCGCTAATTGAAAATATTTTAGGTTTGCTGATTATTGCACTGGTTCCTTTCGGGCTTGCCCTACATATGGGCAACAGTAGCCTTGGTTTGCCGCCGTCAGCGCTTGGCATCTGGCTTGGGTTTGACGCTCTGCTGACCTTTCTTTTTGTTTGGTACGGCGCGTTTCGGCAGTCTCGAGCAGCCCAAAAACCTCCGGGGGTAGCGCTCGGGCGAAGCCTGCGCCTGAGTCTACGTAATACTGTGCCGTTTTTGGTGCTGCGCTACCTTAATCCCATTACCTATTTAGCCAGCGCGACACGCGTGGTGCCGCGCCATTTTTCCAAACACCGCCGCCGCAAGATGCTAGAGACGGGCATTGTCTGGGAGCGTTCGCACACGCGGCGGCAAACACGTACCCAACCTGTGTTTATTTGGACCCTGCTCGGCTTTGGCGTCAGCGCCCTTGCAGTAGCGGCCCTAGCTCCGCAATTCAACCCTATCAATGAAGAGGCGTGGCGGCTTACGCACGACGCCCCTTTTGTCGATATGCGAGACTTCGACCACGTTTCTTTTATGGTCCAACCTACTAGAGAGGTTCGTCAGGTGGTGGCTCGAGAGCCTCAAACGTTGCGCGAACCCGCTGCACACCCCAATGAATCCCAGTCGGCTTTTTGCGCGCCCCAAATCCTAAAATCGGCGTCTGCTGAGCCCCAACGCCTCAGTAGTGACGCGCATACTTATCAACCCTTAGGTCGTTGGGGTCTTATCACCCTGGCACGCTTAGCCCCCCTTCTCACTTACATAGAGAACGCTGCAACGGCTTACGACGTACCTACCGATTTTTATTTAAAAGTCCTGCTAAATGAGTCTTATCTCGACCCGCTGGCCATTGGCGAAACCGATGATATAGGCTTGTCACAGGTGACGTCTGACGCGCTGACGCTGCTTAAAGCGCTTTCTAAAGACAGAGAAAGCCCCTTTTACAACCCGAAGCTTTTCCCCTCATTTTTTAGTGTCTTCAACGTTGACTTTTCGATGTGCGCAGGGGCGGCTAAGCTCGCCTGGGCGCGTGGGCAGAAGGGGGTCGACACAGAGGCGCAGGCGTACGCCCTTTTTATCAATCCTGTTCAGGGGTTTGCGGGGGGCAAAATCAGTGACCGGCACCTTCCTTTGACAGAAGCCATGCTTGCGCAAGGGTCGATGGTTGCCTCACTCGCCGCTGTCGTTGCGCAGTACGGTGACGACCCGTCGCAGCTTAGCGACCCCGAGCGTAAGCTCATGAACACAGCGACCTTCGTCAGACGCGGTTACATGAGTCTCGAGGACGCCTACAGAGTGAGTTTTGACGTCGTACAGGGCGCTGGGCTTAAAGATGAAGCTATGTACAAGGCGCTTTTCTCGCGCTATTTTGACGATGTTTCGGTGGGTCTCGAGTAAGCCGAACGGTTGAATCTAGGAAAATCAAACCTTAGTATTAGCACAAAAGTATTAGCACAAAAATCCACGACGCCTTTGCAGCCCCAGTGGGCTATTTTGCGCTTGCAGGACAGTGCCGGTGTAAAATAGGTTAGGAGTCAGAGTGGTGGTGTAATAGCTAATGGTGAAAAGGGTGATTAACGTTATGATGAATATCCGACGAAGATTTCTTGAGGACTGTTTGATACTGGGTCTGGTACCTGGTTTACTATTAGGTCTGGTTGCGTGCGGTGATACGGGTGGGGGGGCACCATCCACCCCAGAATTTAGTGACCAAGCACTCATTCAAAACACATTGCGCGGGGACGCAGTGTTAAACCTGCCGTTCACAGTAACTGACGATAAGGACCCGGCGGCAGCGCTCAGCGTTTCTACTGAGGTTTCTTCTACTGGGGATACAGGTTCGGCAAAGGCCCAGGCCGCTTGTAAAGATGACGGTGAGTGTGAACTAACCGTCGAGGTACCGTTGGACGAAGCGCTCAGCTCGGACGTTACGCTGATTGTCGAAGACAGTGACGGTAATAGGGCGACCTCGAGCCTGAATGTTGTCGTAGCGCCGCGACTTGTTGAAAGCGCTGCTAATGCGGGCACCGCCTCACTACGCGAAACGGTTGCCGAAGCAAAGCCCGGTGACGTGATCGCGTTTGATACCACAGGCGAATTTTCGGGTGCGCAAACCATAACCTTAAATAGTGGACAACTCACCCTGGTCAAAACGTTGACGATAGAAGGACCGGGCGCTGACAAGCTCACGCTTGAGGGGGTAGGTAAAGAGCGGCTTTTCAACGTCAAAGATGCCCCTGTTAGCTTAAGTGGTATGACGCTCAGTAACGGTTCAGGACAAGACGGAAACGCCTCAAATCTTTCGAATTCAATTGGTGGGGCTATCGTCAACCGCAGCACCCTCAGCCTAAAAGATATGGTTATCAGCGCGAACAAGGCTGAGCTTGGGGGCGCTATTTATAACGCAAAGGGTGCCATACTGCGCCTAGACAATACGACGGTCGGCACTGCCAATGAAGCCTCACGTAGCGGCGGCGCTATCTTCAACGAAGGTGAACTGACGCTGCTAAACAGTACGCTTTCTGGGAATAAGGCTGTGCGTTACGGCGGCGCCATTTACAGTTACGACAAAGATACGGTCACCACTATCGACTCGAGCCAGATAAGTGCTAACGAAGCGCAAAGCTCGAGCGCGATTTCCAACGGCTTTTTGGTCTGCGAAGTAGACTGCGACTCGCGCGCGGGTCCCCTTACAATCCGGGACAGCGAGATTACGGGGAACCGCTCCGTTGTTCTTGGGGCGGACGATCCTGACAAGGTAGAGGGTGGTAATGGCGCGGTATCAAACTTCGGTCCGCTGGAGATTACGAACAGCCGCCTTGAGGCCAATGAAGCCCCTG
>ENA-ORXM01003306-ORXM01003306.1-marine-metagenome-genome-assembly--contig:-NODE-3306-length-16366-cov-4.827245_pt1 | contig 16366 bp, 11 predicted proteins | sample MGYA00237867_ERZ511480 | MGnify/ENA primary metagenome ERZ511480 (study PRJEB26309, sample SAMN06266103) | marine metagenome | isolation source: Algal blade | place: United Kingdom:Sidmouth, United...
TTGGCCTTTGTGAACAGTAGGCCTTTTTTGACGAGCAACATCATCGGTGCAACGAGTATGAAACAATTGCAGGAAAATATAGCAAGCATCGATATAAAATTAAGCGATGCCATTTTGCAGGGTATCGAGGCAATACATAATAAAATACCGAATCCTTCGCCCTAAAACAAAATTATGCTCTTTTTAAAAATTGGTTTTGGACAATTTGTCGTTATCCTAGGAGTGGTAATCATAATTTTGGTCATTGCCCGAATTATGAGGGACAAGCGCTAGCCGAACAATCCTTCGACGACATCTTCGATCTTGGCCACTAAATGGACTTCAATTTTGGTATTCTTCAGTCCGATTTTATTTCGTTTGGAAACATAAATTGATTTAAAACCGAGTTTTTCGGCTTCCAAGATGCGTTGCTCGACGCGTTGAACAGGTCTGATTTCTCCTGCCAACCCAACCTCGGCCGCAAAACAAACTCCCTTTTCAATAGGAATATCTTCGTTACTGGAAAGAATGGCGGCAATAACCGCTAAATCGATGGCTGGGTCATCAACCGAAATACCTCCTGTAATATTTAAAAAGACATCTTTGGCGCCTAGTTTGAATCCCGCCCGTTTTTCGAGAACGGCCAAAAGCATATTCAGCCGTTTGGCATTATAACCAGTAGCCGAACGTTGTGGAGTTCCGTAGACCGCTGTACTTACCAAGGCCTGTATTTCAATAAGCAATGGCCGCATACCCTCAACTGTTGAGGCAATGGCCGTACCACTCAAGCCTTCGTCGTTTTTGGAAATCAATATTTCTGAGGGATTGTTCACCTCTCGCAATCCGCTACCCTGCATTTCATAAATGCCCAATTCGGCTGTCGAACCAAATCTGTTTTTTAGGGCTCGAAGGATACGGTACACATAATTTCGGTCACCCTCGAACTGCAGAACGGTATCGACCATATGCTCCAAAATCTTGGGTCCCGCGATGGAACCATCTTTGGTAATATGCCCAATTAGGATAACTGGCGTATTGGTCTCTTTCGCGAACTTGATTAGTTCGGCAGTACACTCCCGAATCTGTGAAATGCTCCCAGCAGCCGATTCAATGTAGTCGGAATGCAAAGTCTGTATAGAATCGATAACCACAATATCGGGCTCGGTGGCCTCAATCTGTTGAAATATATTTTGGGTTTTGGTTTCCGTTAGGATAAAACAGGTCTCGCTGTTCGGATGGATACGGTCGGCACGCATCTTGATTTGCTTTTGACTTTCCTCTCCCGAAACATAAAGTGTCTTATATGGAAGCGTTAACGCAATCTGTAGAAGCAGGGTGCTTTTTCCAACGCCGGGCTCTCCTCCAAATAGCACCAATGCGCCGGGTACAAGGCCGCCGCCCAATACGCGGTTGAACTCTAGGTCAAAGGTGTCTAAGCGCAATTCTTTGTCTGTGCGAATTTCATTGACCCGAAGTGGCTTGGCTGTTCTTTTTGCAGGACTTATGCTCGTTTTCCAGCCCGACTTATCTTCTTTTTGAACGACTTCCTCTACAATAGTATTCCATTCTTTGCAAGCGGAACATTGCCCTACCCATTTGGCATATTGGGTACCGCAGTTTTGACAGAAAAAGGCTGTTTTTGTTTTAGGCATTTAAGCAGTTTTCTCGGGTGCTAAAGGTAGCAAGAAGTTTGAAATTTATAGAGATAGTCACTCTACATTAGAACGGTTAGACTCTAGTTGGTTTTTTGGCCAATAAAAAAGCCACCGATTTTTCAGTGGCTTACAGAAAACTATTAAATTCTATTTTTCAATATCCGAAATCTGCTTTTAGAGCATCAATTTTCTCGAGTGCCATCTCCTTGGTCAAAAAGTCGATTTCATCCATGGCAAAGGCTTTTTCAAAAGTTTTAAAGGCTTTTTTAGGTTCGCCGAGCTGTTCGTAATACTCTCCCTCAAAATAAAAGCCCATCATCGTATCGGGAAATTCTTTTTTACAAAGGTCTGAAAGCGGTTTCAAAGATTCAACATCCTCTTTTTTGCGGCTAGCCGCATATATGGCCATGATGTCATTAAGGTCGACGGTTTTCTTAAATCCGAAGAGGTCTTCAATACCTTGATATTTGTCCTCTAAATATTGGAAAACAGGGTTTTCAGAGGTCAATATCTGTTCTTTGTATTCCTTTGGGCTGATGGGTTTGAACATTCCAAAAATATTATCGAAAGCCTTTCCAATACCGTAGGTTGCTATAGATACATGATCGGCCCCGGCATATTCTTCATAGCTGTAATGTAAAGTTGTTTTGTCTATTGCTTTGATGGCTTTGTTCATGGCCATAATTTGTGGGGTGTGTTCGTTTTTTTCGGCTTCTACGATCAATTGGTAAAAAATCTGCTTGTCGAAGGTAGACAATCTTGCCGGCACCCGCGTTTCCATTTCTGGGGCAAGGGTGGGCGAAATATTGATATACGCATTAAAAAGTGAATTTTCTTTGAACAACCAGTAATTGGTGAAGTTGGCGGTAATGTCATAGCCAACTATCATTTTAAAGGGGGCAGTGCTATAGTTGAGGTCCAAATACGGTATGATTTCCATGCCCAAAAACTCAAAGAATTTTTTGCCCTTTTCTGAAGGTAGCCCGTTATCGGGCTCAAAGGCGCAATCGTCTAACCGAATGCTTTTGTCACTTTGATTAATACCCACGACGATACTTGCGGGCATACCATGAAATTTGTGGTAAAATTTGGCATTTGCCACCACCTGGTCGAAAAGATATTCTCCATCGAGCACTACGATGAGTGGATACTTATTTTCCTTATCATAATCCTCGGGGAAATAATACCGAACGTCGCGGCGTTCTTGTAATTTAAACGATTCAAAGATTTCTTGGGTAACCTGTGCGTTCAGATTGATGCACAGCAGTAGTGCAAAAAAAGTAAGGTTGCGTAACATGATCTAGTTTTTGGGTATGGTCGAAACCTTATCGGTCTCTGTTCAATAACGGTAATACCAGAAAAGATATTGCCCCAAAAACCACGACCATAAGGGTTTGCGAAATCCACATGATCCACCCAAAAGCATCCCCAGACACTTTGCTGATACCGAAAATGGCCAAAGCTTGGCTCACAGCAATAGGGTAAAGGCCTATGCCCCCGTTAGTGAACATCATAGCGAGTGCCCCGGCCACAAAAGCGACCATCAGTTGACCCAAAGATAGGCCTATAGTTTCTGCCACTGTAAATTTGATGACCCACAACATGCCAATATAACAGGCCCATATAAAAATGGTATGCCCAATAAAGGCCCATTTTTTCTTCATTTTGAAGATGCTTAAAACCCCGTCTAAAAGACCTTTAATAAAGTGTTTTATTTTGACCGCAATTTTATGGGACGATTTTTTGATGAAAAAAAGAAACAAAACCACGCCCAGAATACCGGCGCCTAGCAAAAAGAATATTTTGTTAAGGGGAATACCCACATTTTCAAAGAAACCCAAGATGATATCGGTCTGTATGAATAGGGTAATGGCGATGATAGCCAGAAGTACGATTACATCGATTACCCTTTCGGTAATAATAGTGCCGATACCTTTTTCGAAAGGTACATTTTCATAAGTCGTAAGCGCAGTTGCCCTTAGAATTTCACCTGTACGCGGAATACCCAAATTGGTCAGATACGCCATTAAAATAATACAGATATTATTGCCAATTTTAGGTTTGTAGCCAAGAGGCTCTAGCAAATAATTCCAACGAATAGCGCGTGAAATATGCCCGAGAATACCTAAAAAAATAGAAATCCCGACCCAGAAAAGGTCGGCCTGTTTGATGTAATAAAAAATTTGATTTCTTTCTCCTTCAGAAGTCGAACTGTACCAGTACCAAACCAAAAAAACTCCCAAAACAATTGGGAGAACCGTTTTTAAAATCTTTTTGAATTGCGTGGACAAAATTCGTTCGGTAGCTATAGAAAAAATTAATTCAAGAGATTGTTCTCTTCGTTGGGAAAAACCAGTGCCGGATTGAATTTTTTCGCTTCTTCGATGCCCATTCTCGCATAGGTTATGAGAATAAGTATATCACCAACGGCCACTTTTCTGGCCGCTGCGCCATTTAAGGTAAGTTCACCACTAGCACGAGGGCCGGGGATGGCGTAGGTCTCTAACCGCTCCCCGTTATTATTGTTCACGATCTGTACCTTTTCACCGCGTATGATGTTCGCGGCATCCATTAAATCTTCATCGATGGTGATGCTCCCTATATAGTTTAGGTCTGCTCCTGTACACTTTACACGGTGTATCTTCGATTTTACCACTTCTATTTGCATGGGACAAAGTTAGTTAATTGAGGGCTATATTGTCTATTAGTCGAATCTCATCTGCATAAACGGCAACAAACGCCCTATATTTTAGATTTGGTTTCTTTTCTTGAACGGGGGTTAGGTTTTCGGCATCTGCAATTTCAACATATTCCAATCGAAGATCAGGATGCTTCAAAAATTGTTCCCTCACCCAATTCAAAACATAATTAGCACTATTCGTGCCAAATTTTTGTTTGGCAGCCTGCAGGGTTTTGTATATGAAAGAGGCCTCTTTTCGCAGTGTTTTCGTTAGGCGCTCGTTTCTTGAGCTCATGGCAAGCCCATTAGGCTCCCTGACAATAGGGCAGGCAATAACCTTAACCGGAATATCTTGGTTTTTTATCAGTTTCTTGATAATCAGTAGCTGTTGAAAATCCTTTTCCCCGAAATAGACCTTGTCCGGTTCGACAACTAGAAGTAGTGCCTCTACGATGGTGCCTACACCGTTAAAATGGTCTTCTCTGAAAGCTCCTTCCATAACCTTTTCCAGTCCATGAAAATCATAGCTTTTTGACTGCACACCGTTATCGTAAATTTCCTCTACCCATGGGGCAAAAATGATAATTTCATCAGAAATTACTTCCAACAATTTGAGATCTTTATCGAATGTTTTCGGATATTTTTTCAGGTCTTCTTGATTGTCAAATTGGGTAGGATTGACAAAAATACTGACAACTACCAACGCGTTTTCGGAAACCGCTTTTTCTACTAAAGAGACATGCCCCTTGTGCAAGGCCCCCATGGTAGGTACGAGTCCTAGTTCCCTGTTTTTACCTAATGATGAAAGATGGTCGACAAGCTTCCTTTTTGTATTGATGACCTGCATACGTAGAATCTAAAAGCGAGCAAACTTACTATAATTACGGCTAATCTGCATAATTTTTGTAATTTTGCAGCCACGTTTCAAGCTATACAATAAAACGCAACATACATGAATGGTAAAAAGATATTGTTCGTCTCGTCGGAATTGGTACCCTACCTTCCCGAGAACGAAGTTTCCCTAATGTCTTACGAAACCCCGAGAATGGTCAACAGTAACGGCGGCCAGATTCGGATATTTATGCCGAGATACGGTAATATCAACGAACGTAGGCATCAACTTCATGAGGTCATTCGCTTGTCGGGTATGAATTTGGTCATCAATGATATGGATATGCCTCTGATTATCAAGGTGGCTTCCATTCCCCGAGAACGCATTCAAGTCTATTTTATAGATAATGATGAATACTTTAAGCGTAAGGCTACTTTTACAGATGCCGACGGAAACCTTTTTCCTGACAATGACCAACGCGCGATTTTCTTCGCCAAGGGCGTTGTCGAGACCGTAAAGAAATTGAACTGGTCACCAGATATCATCCATGTTCATGGATGGATGGCTTCCCTTTTGCCCCTGTACTTAAAAAAATATTACGCTGATGAACCCCTGTTCGATACCAGCAAAATCGTTCTTTCGGTTTACGGTAAGTCTTTCGAGGGCGAACTGGACAAAGAAATGATAAAGAAAATTGCTTTTGACGGTATATCCGAAGAGAGTATCACACCGCTTCAAACCCCTTCCTATAATAATTTGTTAAAGGTTGCCGTAGATCATTCCGATGCCGTTATTTTAGCGGCGGAAGAAATTCCAGAAGATTTACAGAGCCATATTTCCAACCTTCAAAAACCTGTGTTGCCTTACGTATCCTTACAAGAATTTGAGGATGCATATGCTAATTTTTATAACACTGAAGTTTTAAAATAGTCCGAATGACCTTTTTGAAGAGATTGAATTTTACTGCGCTAGCGGCGCTCTTGCTCGTTGTCGTTGTAGCATCCTGTGAAAAAGAGCCAACGACTATAGGGTCAGGTATTGTAGGGGGTACCCCATTCACTACGGATAATGCGGTTTTTGATGTATTTGCGTACAACAAGAAAATCGAAGCCGTTCGCACCAATAAATTACCGATATACCAACTGGGTACCTTTAGCCATCCACTTTACGGAAAAACTGAAGCTATGGTAACCTCGCAACTGCTTTTGCCCGGTATTAATCCTACATTCGGAACCTATACCCAAGTTCAGGAGGATACTGAAAACAGTGCTGCTGCGGCTCAAATTCCAGAAAACGAAAAGATAGATTCTGTATACCTGTACATTCCTTTTTTAACGAGCCCGACGGGAGATACCGACGGTGATGGATTGGTGGATGAGTTAGACGCCGACCCCGACGATCCCAATAGTGATACCGATGGCGATGGACTTACCGATGATCAGGAGAGAACCCGTGGAACAGATCCTTTGACGGCGGATACCGATGGCGATGGAGTAGGTGATGCAGAAGACGACGAATTTAGTGCCAATCAGTTCGGTAGAAACTTCGATCTCGATAGTATCTATGTTAATGGAAAACTGGCCGAGAAAATGACTTCGGCCCTAATCAATCTCAAGGTGCAACGTTCCAATTTCTTTTTGCGCGATCTTGACCCTAATACAAATTTTCAGGAGGCACAAGAATATTTCTCGACTCAAGAGTTTGCCCCTACATTTGTGGATAGTGTTTTGTTTGATAGCTCCGTTTCCGGGGGTCTGACCATAAGCTCCGAACAGATACCTGTGCGCATGCGAGATGATGCCTCTACTGAAGATGTAAACGAAGCCGAGCAATTCAATTTTCTAGCACCGGGAATTCGCGTGGCGCTTGACAATGGGTTTTTTCAGCGCAATATTCTTGATATGGAAGGGGGTTCTGAATTACAGAGCCAGGCCAATTTCAATAATTTTTTAAGAGGAATACACTTTTCTTTGAATTCTGTTTCTGACGATATAATGTTCCTGTTCGATTTAAAAGGCGCGAATATTACGATTTCCTATAGCTACGATACAGCTGATACTGCAGGTGTAGTGACGGAAGGAGAAGGAAAAAGGGATTTCGTGATTAACTTCATTAGGCAGCCCTTGAACCAGCAAGGTCAGCCCATTGGGGGTGTAATTGGAAATGCTGTTAATAGCTACATAAATGATAATTTGCCACCTGAGGTCGCCGATAATCTCGATACCGGTACGAATGCGTCAAATATCTATCTTCAGGGCGGTGCGGGTAGCTATGCAGAAATAAGACTGTTCGATGATGCAAACGGTCGAGAGGCCATTAATCAAATAAAGTCGGAAAATTGGATTATCAATGAAGCCAATCTGGTTTTCTATGTCTCAGATAACAGTGAAGTAACCGAACCGCCAACGCTCTACTTATATAATACCGAGACCGGAGCACCGGTATTCGGTTTTCCAACTTCCGCTAACGAGCAATTGATAAAATTTTTAGAGTATGATGGTAATCTAGAAGAATCGGATGATGGCAATGGTCGCAAGTATACAGTAAAAATTACGGAACATATCAATAATCTCGTTGTACGCGATGCCGAGAATGCGCCCTTAGGCCTTACTATCACACCGAGTTTGGCTCAAACCGGTGTTGCCAATGCTATGTTGGCCAATATGACTGAGGAAGATATTCCTGTTGCCGCAACAATTAGCCCGTTGGGTACCGTGCTGTTCGGAAGCGAGGTTACTCCTGGAAATGCCGATAAAAAATTAAAGCTGGAGATTTTTTATACGCAAACTGATTGACGGTGGTGTCGGTTTCTTCGCATCTGCTGATAAATTCTCGATTTCTTCTTCTTTGATATACCGCATACCGAAAATTTACGTTTAGAGTTTTGAATAACTACGGGTTTGATTTACTTCACGTAACTTTGTATCCCAAACAGAATAGCCCCCAATTAAAAGAACTTATAGATTATGTGTGGAATAGTAGGTTATATAGGCCATCGCGAGGCCTATCCGATTATAATTAAGGGTCTTCAGCGCCTTGAGTATAGAGGTTACGATAGTGCTGGTATTGCCCTTTACGATGGTAACAACATCAATCTTTCCAAAACCAAAGGAAAAGTTGAAGATCTTAAGAAAAAGTCTGAAGATAGTATTTCGATAAAGGGCAGTTTGGGTATAGGCCACACGCGTTGGGCTACCCACGGTGTGCCAAATGACGTAAATTCGCATCCACATTATTCGAACTCGGGCGATTTGGTGATTATCCATAATGGAATTATCGAAAATTACGAATCAATCAAAAAAGAGCTGACTAAAAGGGGCTATGCATTTCAATCGGATACCGATACAGAAGTACTCGTAAACTTAATAGAAGAGGTCAAAAAAACGGAAAACGTAATGTTGGGCCAAGCTGTTCAGATCGCTTTGAACGAGGTAGTCGGTGCATATGCCATAGCCGTTTTTGATAGACAAAAACCTGATGAAATCGTCGTGGCTAAACTCGGTAGTCCATTAGCGATTGGTGTCGGGGATAACGAATTTTTCATTGCTTCCGACGCTTCCCCATTTATAGAGTTCACGAACAATGCCGTTTATTTACAAGATGAAGAAATGGCGATTGTACGTCTTGGAAAGGAAATCAAACTGCGTAAAATAAAGGATGATGCCATTGCTTATCCCAACATTCTCGAACTTCATATGAATCTCGAAGAAATTGAAAAGGGTGGCTATGAGCATTTTATGCTTAAAGAAATCTATGAACAGCCACGGGCGATACTCGATACTTATCGTGGTCGTTTAAGGGCCAATCAAGGCCTGATAAAAATGGCAGGAATCGACCAAAATTTAGAAAAATTCATGAATGCCAACCGTATCATTATTATTGCTTGCGGGACTTCTTGGCACGCAGGATTAGTGGCGGAGTATATTTTCGAAGATTTGGCGCGCATTCCGGTTGAGGTCGAATACGCCTCGGAGTTTCGATATCGCAATCCGGTCATCACCGATAAAGATGTACTCATTGCCATATCACAATCGGGTGAGACTGCCGATACTTTGGCGGCCATTAAGTTGGCAAAGGAAAGGGGGGCATTTGTTTTTGGTGTCTGTAATGTTGTGGGGTCTTCCATCGCACGCGAAACCGATGCAGGTGCCTACACGCATGCTGGCCCTGAGATTGGGGTAGCTTCTACGAAGGCATTTACGACCCAAATTACCGTATTAACGTTGATAGCCCTAAAATTGGCAAAAGAAAAAGGGGCTTTTCCCGAATCGCAATTTCATGAGTTTTTGACCGAATTGGAAACTATTCCTGCGAAAGTCGAAAAAGCATTGGAATCAAATCCTTTGATTGAAATCATATCTGAAGTATATAAAGATTCAACGAACTGTCTTTATCTGGGTAGGGGTTATAATTTTCCGGTCGCTTTGGAAGGAGCTCTCAAACTAAAGGAGATAAGTTATATACATGCCGAGGGCTATCCTGCAGCAGAAATGAAGCATGGTCCTATCGCGCTGATAGATGACCAAATGCCCGTATTCGTAATCGCTACCAAAAAGGGGCACTACGAAAAAATAGTCAGTAACATACAAGAAATCAAGTCACGGAAAGGCCAGATTATTGCCATTGTCACCGAAGGTGACGAACAAGTGACCGAATTGGCCGATCACGTGGTAGAGGTACCTGAAACTTCTGAAAGCTTAACACCGCTATTGACTACGATTCCGTTACAATTGCTGTCATATCATATTGCGGTTATGCGAGGTTGTAATGTAGATCAACCGAGAAATCTGGCTAAATCGGTTACAGTGGAGTAACACAGTTGGTTGCCACCCTACCTGAATGAATTTTTCGTCAAAAATTGGAGCTTTTTTACATCTCAATGGTTAATTTGATTGATTCGTGCTGTAAGATTTTAGATTTTCAGGTAATATTCTAATCCAGTATTTCATTCAGTTTAAGAGGATAAATGCCTCGGTGAATACAATAGAAAAAGTATTCTTTTACATTCTTCACATAGTTCCATCCCGCCCATCTTTTTGTAAATTCTCAGTTTTACCCTCTCTATTTTCCTAAAAATATACTATGCATGCATAATTTTTTTCATTTTATGATTTTCGATGTAAAAAAAAATGTAACTTGCTCCCTACAAACTATTTTAACTTAAACTTAACATGAAAACAGTACTATTTTTAGCCTTGCTGTTGGTCGGAAGCTTTGGGTTTTCGCAGACAACGGTGAACGGGAAAGTGGTAGATCAGAACAATGAGCCCATACCGGGTGCCAATATCGTGATTACGGGAAAAGCGATAGGAGCAACCGCTGATTTTGATGGGAATTTTAATCTGGAAACTTCTGAAGTCCCCCCCTTTCAGTTGACGATTACGAGTATCGGATATTCTGATGTAACCGAAGAGATTAGCTCGAACAATCAGACCCTGACGATTGTAATGAACGAGGCACAGACTTTTTTAGATGAAGTGGTCATATCGGCCTCGCGAACTCCTGAACGTATCTTCGAATCTCCTGTGACCGTTGAAAGAATGGGTATTGAAACCATTAAGAATACGGCATCAGCTGATTTTTATAGTGGTCTAGAGAACTTAAAGGGTGTAGATGTCAACACGAATAGTCTAACATTCAAGTCGGTAAATACAAGAGGTTTTGCATCATTTGCTAACACGCGTTTCATGCAGCTTGTCGATGGTATGGATAATTCTACACCTGCCCTGAACTTTCCCATAGGCAATTTGGTCGGAATGGTCGAAACCGATGTATTAAGTGTTGAATTATTGCCGGGTGCATCATCGGCCCTATATGGAGCAAATGCATTTAACGGTATTCTATTCATGCGAAGCAAAAGCCCCTTTGATTATCAGGGAATAAGTGCCTCTGTAAAGAGGGGAATGACTTCACAAGAAGCTGCGGGCGATAATGCGTACACCGATGTAGGTGTGCGGGCGGCCTATAAGTTCAGTGATAAATTCGCAGCTAAAGTTAATTTCGGATACTTAAAAGGTACCGATTGGGCCGCAAACAATATAGAAGGTTTAGATGAAAACAATTTTCTTGCAGAGGGAAGAACCAGAGCTGATTTAGATTACAACGGTGTTAATGTGTATGGTGATGAGGTATCAAATAATCTCAAAGATGTTGCTGTGTTATTGGAGGGTGCTGGAATATTACCTTCAGGTGCCAATGCCTTGGTGCCATCTGTAGTGGTCAGTAGAACGGGCTATAATGAAAGTGACCTTACCAATTACAATGCGGAAAGCATAAAGGCAGATTGGGGACTTTACTATAGGCCCATTGAAGACAATAGCCTGGAGTTTTCCTACGTAGGAAAAGTGGGTACAGGTTCAACGATTTACCAAGGTACCAACCGGTACAATATCAACGGTTTTTTTCAAGAGCAACATAAGCTGGAAATAAGAAACGATAATTTCTTTGTACGGGGATATTTAGTAGGGGATAAAGCAGGAGATTCTTACGATATGGTCGCTACGGGAATAAATATAAATAGGGTTTGGAAAGACGACCGTACATGGTTTGGGGAATATGCAGGAACCTATGTTCAAGCGACTTTAACGGGAGCAACGAACGAACAAGCACATGCAGCGGCTCGGGCCCAGGCGGAGTCAGGTCGTTTTCTGCCGGGCAGTCCAGAGTTTCAGGCTGCTTTTGATAGAGTAATTAAAGATCCTGACCTTTTATCCGGATCTCAATTTAGAGACGCCTCAAAGTATTATCACGCAGATGCGAACTATAATTTCAGTCATTTGATAGATTGGGCCGAAATTCAGGTCGGAGGTTCTTTTAGAGAGTACAGTTTGAATTCTTTTGGAACCATTTATACCGATTTTGATGGAAGGATAAACTATTCTGAATTTGGATTATACACACAGCTTCAGAAGAAAATTGAACTTTCGGGAGAGAAGAGTCTTAAATTGACCGGTTCGGTACGCTATGATAAATCTGAATTTTTTGATGGTTTCTTTTCACCAAGGGTTTCCGCAGGATTGACCCTCAATAGAGATCATAATATAAGGGCTTCGGTACAAACCGGGTTTAGAAATCCTACGACCCAAGATCTCTTTATCGGTCTGTTTACCGGTAGGGATGTTTTAATCGGATCAGCCCCAGATAATTTAGATAGATATTCCAGGCCCTACACGGTGAGTGGTCGAGGCCAACTAGAGTTGGGTCAGCCAGAAACTATAGTGCAAACGGGAAGGGCCGCCTACGAGAACTCTTATTCGTTAAGTTCCTTTAATGATTTTAGAGAGTCCGGTAATCCTGCGGATCTTGAAGTTGCCAATCCGAGTATTGTAAAACCTGAACAGGTGACCTCGGCTGAAATAGGCTACAGAGGTAAAATCAATAAGTTGGTCATAGACTTCAGTACGTATTACAACAGCTATAAGGATTTTATTTCCCAAAGGGTAGTGGTTGCGCCTTATTATGGTGAGGCAGGTGATAATTCGTTGTCGGTAAGTGCTTTGGCCAATGGGGATTCCCAGAGATACGGAACTTATACGAATTCGGCAGCGGATGTTAATTCATATGGTGCATCACTAGGGCTTTCTATGAAAGTGCTTGGTGATTTTGATTTAGAGGGAAGCTATACGTATACGAAATTGGATTTTGACAGGGCTACGGATCCAGACTTAATGTTAAATTTTAATACGCCGGAACATAAGTTCAAAGCTTCTTTTGGCAACGCAGAACTCTTCAAGAACTTTGGGTTTAACGTGAATTACCGTTTTAGCGATGATTATTTTTGGGAAGCTACGTTTGGCCAAGGTGTCGTACCGGAATTCCATGTTGTAGATGCACAAATCAACTATTCGGTTCCTAGTATTAAATCAACCTTTAAGATAGGTGGTAACAATTTGCTGGGAGACGAATATTTTACTGCATTCGGTACCGGTTTTATCGGGTCCATGTACTATGTGTCTTGGACAATCAACAACTAAGTGAAAATCATATCAACTATTTAAGATGAAAAATTCAAAATACATATTTCTCATATCCTTCGCGTTTGTGTTTATGGCTTGTAATGAGCCGGAAGATGTCGATTTGACGCCAGAGGTTGTAGTTATGGATTCACCCGAAGCTACGGCCGGTTCTGCTGACTTTTCTACCTACGTGGCTTTAGGTAATTCCTTAACCGCAGGTTTTACCGATGGGGCACTTTTTCAGGCAGCCCAAGAGAATTCAATGCCTAACCTGTTGGCGGGTAAATTCTCGTTGGTAGGTGGAGGAGCGTTTACCCAACCCTTGACAAATGATAATATCGGAGGTCTCTTGGCTGGCGGAATGCCAATACCAGGCGTTAACCCAAGATTGGTATTTGGTGGTTCGGGCCCCGTAAACCTTTCGGAAGTTGTTGGCCCCGTTTCGCCAACGACAGATATTGTGCTGAATGCTCCCACCGGTCCCTTTAACAATATGGGTGTGCCAGGGGCAAAGAGTTTTCATTTATTGGCACCCGGATATGGAAATATTGCAGGTTTATCATTAGACCCGCCACAGGCAAATCCATATTTTGTTAGAATGACCGGAGCAACACCTGACGCAAGGGTTTTGGAGCTGGCAATGGCACAATCGCCAACGTTCTTTTCCCTTTGGGCGGGCAATAATGATGTCTTGGGCTATGCTACTTCCGGCGGGGACGGTACAAATCCGATTACTGATAAACCTACTTTTGATTTTGCAATCAGCACTTTAGTGGGTACTTTGACTTCCGGCGGAGCTCAAGGTGTCATGGCGAACATACCTAATGTGACTTCTATTCCGCATTTTACAACCGTACCTTATAATCCTTTGGATCCTTCGAACCCTGATTTTGGGCCTCAGATTCCGACTTTGAATACCATCTTTGGAGCTTTAAATCAAATTTATACGGTTTTGGGTGCGACCGAACGTATCGTGGTGTTTTCCGATACCGAAGCTAGTGCGGTAGTGATTAAAGACGAAAACCTAACGGACCTGTCCGCTCAAATTACCGGTGCCCTAAATGCCAATCCGGGCTTTCCTATTTTTGTACAGCAATTTGGCCTTCCTGCGGAGGCCGCTCAAATTGTGGCAAATTTGTTGGGAGTTACCTATGGACAGACAAGACAGGCTACCGAAAACGATCTTTTTGTTTTGCCAAGTAGTTCGGTGATAGGTACCATTAATACAGAGGCTGTCGGTGCCCTCATGGCCCAAGGGCTGCCTCAGGAAATTGCCGGTCAGTTCTCGGTAGAGGGAGTCAGTTTGCCCTTGGCCGACAAATGGGTTTTGGTGCCACAAGAGCAAGATTCGGTGCAGACCTCTATTGACGAGTTTAATGCGACCCTTTCGTCCGCTGCTTCCGGTGCAGGTCTTGCTTTCGTAGATGCCAACGCGCTTTTGAATCAACTTGCAGATGGTGGCCTAACCGATGGCGACTATACCCTCACTGCCAATTTGGTGACTGGAGGGGCGTTTTCACTCGATGGTGTACATCTAACGGCCAGAGGCTATGCTGTTATGGCCAATGAGTTTTTAAAGGCTATCGATGCAACCTATGGCTCGAACTTCGAGGCCTCAGGGTCTTTGTACAACGTAGGTAATTATCCGACGAATTATTCTCCAACGCTTCGCTAGAAACCTTCAAAAAATCTTTAAAATGGGCACAAGGTCAAAACTGACCTTCGTGTCCACTTTTTTTTGTAAAGTTTGAAAAAAAAGTAGACTAAGAAATAATGCTATAATTCCACAATATGGCTTGTCGATTAATGACAACCTAATATCAAAGGGATTTCACTAATTTGATGGTATTAACATAACCAGAAATCAACCTCAAAGAATAAACTAGCTTATTTTCAAGACAACGGGCCTAAAATGGAAATACGGTAGGTGTTCCTCCCATAATTTTATTGGAATTTCTACCAACTACAGTCAAAAGAGACGAGTTCACACTGTTATAGGGAGCCGTACTAGAAATAGAAAAGTTTTGTCATTTCAAAAGGCAAAATAGGGTGTTCACCAATCCGCTTTTACATGTGCGCCAAGACGATTTATATCATTACTTTTTTTGTGATTATTTTTTGTCAAGGCCAACAATGTCCTTCAATAACCAATCCTGTAGATGATTCAGAAGATATCGCTCCCAATACAAGTATATCTTGGAATGCAGTAGAAGGCGCTCGTGGTTATTTTCTTTTAGTAGGCACTACTCCGGGTGGCAGGGATTTAATCGATCGACTAGATGTCGGTAATGTATTGACTCATGAACCCTTGAAACCCTTTCCAGAAAATACAATAATCTACGTGAAGATTACCGTCTATTTTTTGGATGCGCCAGACAATACTTGCCCAGTCGATAGGTTTACAACGGGTTCAATGGGGAATAATGCTGATTGCACACATTTTATTAATCCGGTTTCCGATTTTTATGCTTGTGATTATGATCTTGATGGTTCTGAAAGTTTTGACATTGATCTGGACGCACTTGAAAGCCAGCTTTTGGGTGATCAGATGGGACTAGAAATTAGATTTTACGACATAGGAGGCAATTTATTGAGCTTTACCGATGACGATTTGCGGACCTTTGAAAATGAAAGAACTATTGCCGCAAGGGCAGTAAACTCCGAAGGAAGCTACAAAGAGACTACTTTTCAGCTCATACTGGTGGAGCCGCCAGTTCTGCCAGAAATTAGTGATGCCGTCGAGTGCGAATTTTACATATTACCAGATTTACCCAATCTCGACTATAAATATTTTACGGAAACAAATGGCGGTGGTACAGAGTTATTCGCTGGCAATCATATAAACAAATCGCAAACCGTATACATATACTTTATGGATGAACATTGTAGAGCCGAGACCAACTTCGGAATTACAATCGATTCAAATTTTTGTATTGATTCTAATGATTCAGAAGATGACATTTTCCCCAAGTTCTTTACTCCTAACGGTGATGGAATCAATGATTTCTTCACCATTAAAGGGATTCAGAATTTCCCTAATAATGATTTACAAATTTTCAATAGATGGGGAACGAGGGTTTTCCGACAAAAAGGATACAAAAATAAATGGGATGGTTCTTATGACAACCAACAATTACCTGATGGAACTTATTTCTACCTATTTAAAGATGGAAGTGGTACAAACTATTCAGGCTTTGTTCAAATTAACAGATAGAGACGGGAAAAATCGGGTCATCCTGTAGAGATATATTAAGGTGTTTTATTA
>ENA-ORXM01003308-ORXM01003308.1-marine-metagenome-genome-assembly--contig:-NODE-3308-length-16354-cov-5.036493_pt1 | contig 16354 bp, 12 predicted proteins | sample MGYA00237867_ERZ511480 | MGnify/ENA primary metagenome ERZ511480 (study PRJEB26309, sample SAMN06266103) | marine metagenome | isolation source: Algal blade | place: United Kingdom:Sidmouth, United...
ATTAAATAATGGATTTGTAATCAAAAGATCGGTTTTTCAACCTTGTTTGGAGCTATATCCCATGGCCGAATGGAACCTGCTTATGCAGAAGATGAACAAAAAAAATCGATTTAAAAAGAAGAACAACGATTTTATCCGTCGTTTTTCGGCTGGCGTAAAAGTGGTGGATATCGATGCAACCGGTCGGTTATTGATTCCCAAGAACTTGGTGGCGATTGCGAACATTTCAAAGGAAGTGGTATTGAGCTCCGCTATTAACATCGTAGAAATTTGGGATAAGGACAGCTACGAAAAGGTGTTGGACGAAACTGCGGAAGATTTTGCCGAATTGGCCGAAGAGGTCATGGGTGATGACGGAGACGACGATGGCCATGTATCATAATCCGGTACTGTTGACTGAGTCTGTTGACGGACTTAGAATAAAAAGGAATGGAGTTTACGTCGATGTCACCTTCGGGGGTGGAGGCCATTCCAATGAAATATTGAAGCGTCTGGGGTCCGAGGGCAAATTGTTTGCCTTTGATCAAGATGAAGATGCGCTTGAAAATACTATTGACGATGAGCGGTTTACGTTGATCAACGAGAATTTCAGGTACATCAAACAGTTTTTGAAGTTCTATGGCATTCGGAAAGTAGACGGAATTTTGGCCGATTTCGGTGTTTCCTCACATCAGTTTGATCAGGCCGAGCGCGGGTTTTCGACCCGATTTGAAGCCAATCTCGATATGCGAATGAGCAAACGAAACGTAAAATCGGCTTACGATGTGGTAAATAGCTATGGCTATGACGATTTGCGAAAAGTGCTTTTTCAATATGGCGACTTGAGAAGCGCGAACGCGATGGCAACGGTAGTTATCGAACAGCGGGAGCAAAGCCCGATAAAGACCACAGAACAACTGAAAACCGTATTGCAGCGGTTTTTACCAAAAAATAGGGAGCATAAAGTACTGGCCCAGATTTATCAGGCAATTCGAATCGAAGTAAACCAAGAGATAGCTGCAATCGAGGAGTTTTTAACACAGACTCCCGATGTATTGGATGAAGGTGGAAGGTTGAGCATTATCAGTTATCACTCATTGGAAGACCGTTTGGTGAAACGATTTATAAGGTCTGGCAAGTTCGAAGGAGAAGCCGAAAAAGACTTCTACGGTAATGTTGATGTGCCTTTAAAGAAAGTGGGTCCGTTGATAGTTCCGTCGAAAGAAGAGATAGCCAAGAATAACCGTGCCCGTAGTGCCAAATTACGGATTGCCGAGCGGATTTGAAGAGAGATAAAGAATATAGAGAAGAGAATAAAGAGAAAGACCAATTAAGACAAAACTGTTGTTTGCAACTAATATGTATAAATATTGAGATTGTCTCCTTGAGGGGGCTTTAGGGGTGTTCAGACGAATGCTCAATTAAGTGATGTAACTATGAAAACTGGATTGCTCAACATACTAAAAGGAAAATTTCTAATCAGCGGTGATGCTCCAAAACACTGGCTTTTTATCATATTCGCCTCCTTTTTGGCGACTGTGATGATCGGTAGTTCGCATAGTGCCGATAAGAAAGTACATCAAATAGCTGCCCTTAACGAAGAGGTCAAAGAATTGCGCAGTGAATTCGTAGATGTGCGATCCGACGTGCAGCAATTAAAGTTGGAGTCTACTGTAATGCGGATAGTAGAGGAAGAAGGGCTTTATCCCTCTGAAGTACCTCCCAAACAAATCAAGGTGAAATCGAATAAAGAAGAATAGTGGCCGTATCGGAAAAAAACATATTGACCCGTTTGTATATCGTTGCGGCATGCCTGTTTCTGTTCGCCGGTGCTGTATTGTTCAAATTGGTGAACATACAAATAGTACAGGGCGAAAAGTACAAGGCTATGGCGATGAAACGCACCGAAAAGATGTTTACGATAGCGCCTAATCGAGGTAACCTTTATTCCGATGACGGTAGTCTTTTGGCGACATCCGTATCGCGATACACCATACGTTTTGATGCCGTTACCGTTAGTGATTCCGATTTTAGGGAATACATTGTACCGCTTTCGGATGCCTTATCAGAAATGTTGGGCAAGTCTTCATCGCATTATCAGCAATTACTCAGAAAGGCCAAGGTGAATAAAAACCGCTACGCACTTCTCGCCCGAAATTTAGATTATTCGGAGTATATGGCCGTCAAAGACTTTCCCCTGTTCAACAAAGGGCCTTACAAAGGCGGTCTGATCATTGAACAAAAAACTGTTCGTGAACATCCCCTGGGCAAAATTGCAGAGCGAAGTGTAGGGTATGAGAACGTCGACGAGAACGGATATTATTCCGGTGTCGGTCTTGAGCGCGCATTTGGTCCTTATTTGCGCGGTGTCGAAGGGAAACGTTTGAAACAGAAAATTGCCAAGGGTCAATGGAAACCTATTGGTTGGGAAAATATTGTCGAGCCAAAAGACGGTTATGATCTGGTTTCGACCATCGATATCAATATTCAAGATATTGCGCACCACGCACTTTTGGGGCAACTTGAAAAATACAAGGCCGACCATGGCTGTGTCATCGTTATGGAAACGGAAACCGGTGAGGTCAAGGCCATCTCAAATTTAGGCCGCACCAAGGCCGGAAAGTACTACGAGCGTTTGAACTACGCCATCGGCGAATCGCACGAACCCGGTTCGACCTTTAAGTTGATGTCGATGATAGCCGCCCTTGAGGATAAGGTAAAGGATACCAGTGACATTGTCGATACCAAAAATGGTTCTTGGAAAATATATAGGCATCGGGTAAAAGATTCCAAACATGGGGGGTATGGAAAGATATCTTTCGCGAAAGCCTTTGAGGTTTCTTCGAATACGGCTTTTGCCCAAGTAGTTCATAACGGTTATAAAGAAAATCCTGAAAAATACGTGAACCGTCTGCGCGACATGGGTATACATAAAGAATTGGGGTTGCCGATTAAAGGTGAAGGTATACCTGTTTTACGTAATCCTGGAGATAAAGGCTGGTCAGGGCTTTCGTTGGCACAAATGGCCTATGGGTACGAGGTTGCAATGACACCGCTTCAGGTATTGACATTTTACAACGCCATTGCAAATAATGGTGAAATGGTAAAACCGCGATTGATCAAAGAGGTAAAAGAGTGGAACCGTACGATTCAAAAATTCGAAAAGGAAGTCATCAACGCTGCTATCTGTTCGGAGGAAACGGCCGCCAAGGTAAAAAACCTGCTAAAAAATGTAGTCGAGAAAGAACATGGTACGGGTCACCGATTGTATTCCCCCAACTTTTCAATGGCCGGAAAAACAGGTACCGCACAGAAAAACTACGTTTCAAAGGATCCCGACAAGCTCAGGTACATTTCGACCTTCGCCGGCTATTTTCCCGCGGATAGTCCGAAGTACTCCTGTATCGTGGTGATTCACGAGCCTGATAAAAGTGTCGGGTATTACGGAGCCGATGTATCCGGACCGGTATTCAAATCCATAGCCCAGAAAGTATATGCTACTTCGCCCCTAATCGATGAGGTCGACATGCAAAAAGTGGAAGACCAAAAATTAGAACGCTCCTATCAAAAATACTTTGCAGAGGCGCAAAAGAGATATAACAAGGTGCCGAACGTAAAGGGTATGAGCGGTATGGACGCGGTATCCATTTTGGAGAATTTAGGACTAGAGGTAGAGGTCAAAGGAAACGGAAAGGTAAAGAAGCAATCCATTTCGCAGGGAACGGATATTAAAAAAGCGAAAAAAATAACCCTAGAACTTTCGTGAAGTTACTCAAAGACATATTATACGGAGTTGGCCTGACCGCAGTAAGCGGTTCAACGGACGCGATGGTGAACGAAATCTGTTTTGACTCGCGAAAAGTGAGTATGGACGATGTTTTCGTTGCCATAAAAGGTACGTTGACCGATGGGCATCTGTACATCCAAAAAGCAATCGATTCCGGGGCCAAGGCAATTGTATGCGAAACGCTTCCTGAACAGATTGTAAACGGCGTCACGTACGTTGAGGTCAAAGATGGTAATACGGCCCTCGCCATAATGGCATCGAACTACTACGGTAATCCCTCAAAGAATTTAAAATTGGTGGGCGTTACGGGCACCAACGGCAAAACGACTATTAGTAGCCTTCTGTACCAATTGTTCAAAAAGGCGGGTTTTAAAGTGGGACTGCTTTCCACCATTAAGATTATGGTCGACGAGAAGGTATATGCTACCAGCCACACCACGCCTGATGCCTTGACCATTAATAAGCATCTTTACTTAATGAACGAGGCCGGTGTAGAGTTTTGCTTTATGGAGGTCAGCTCACACGGTATCCACCAAAAACGAACAAAGGGATTGATCTTTGAGGGGGCGATTTTCACCAATCTCTCGCACGACCATTTGGATTACCATAAAACCTTCGCCGAATATCGCGATACCAAAAAAATACTGTTTGACGAACTTCCCAAAAAGGCCTTTGCCCTGACGAACATCGACGACAAGAACGGCTTGGTCATGCTACAGAACACCAGCGCCAAAAAATATACGTACGCCCTGAGAACGTACGCAAACTATCGCGCCCAAGTCTTGGAAAACCAATTCGACGGTCAACTGTTGAAGGTCAATGATCACGAACTGTGGTCGAAATTGATCGGCCATTTCAATGCTTACAACATATTGGCCATTTACGCGACCGCAGATCTATTAGGTCTGGAAACCATGGAAACGCTTCGCCTGTTGAGCGAACTTGACAATGTCGATGGGCGTTTTCAATATTTTATATCAACCAAAAAAATTACAGCGATAGTTGATTATGCCCATACACCGGATGCACTAAAAAACGTACTGGAAACAATCGGTACGTTGAGAACTGGAAATGAAAACGTCATCACCGTTGTGGGGTGTGGTGGCGATAGAGACAGCTCTAAGCGTCCGGTTATGGGTCATATCGCCTCTGAAATGAGCAATAAGGCGATTTTCACCTCGGATAACCCGAGAACGGAATCACCGGAAGCGATTATTCAAGAAATGGAAGCTGGGGTAGAACCACAGAACGTAAAAAAAATCCTTTCCATAGAAAATAGAAAGCAGGCGATTAAGACGGCCTGTCAATTGGCAGATGCCGAGGATATCATTCTTATCGCAGGCAAGGGCCATGAGACCTATCAAGAAACCAACGGAAAGCGAATCGACTTTGATGATTTTAAAATCGTAAAAGAATTTTTGGAAGATTTAAATAAATAGTCCGAAGAATAAATAAACCCTTAAACGAGGAACAAAGAACAAGAAACCCATAAAATGCTGTATTACCTATTTGAATACTTAGAAAAAGAATACCAGTTGCCCGGCGCGAGCTTATTTCAGTTTACGACCTTCCGTGCGGCAATGGCCATTCTATTTTCTTTGCTCATTGCTACGGTGTATGGTAAACGCATTATTCTGTTTCTTCAAAAGCAGCAAATCGGCGAGAGTATTCGCGACCTCGGACTTGAGGGGCAGAAACAAAAAGCCGGTACACCTACCATGGGAGGGTTAATCATTATCATGTCAACATTGATTCCGGTACTGCTTTTCGCAAGGCTTGAAAATATCTACATCCTTTTACTTATTGTTACCACCTTGTGGATGGGGCTAATCGGCTTCGCTGACGATTATATAAAGGTATTTAAGAAGAACAAGAAAGGGCTCAAGGGCAGGTTTAAGGTTTTGGGGCAGGTAGTTTTGGGCCTGGCAGTAGGTGCGACCTTGTATTTTCACCCTGCTGTCGTAATGAAGGAGAAAAATAGTAGCATCATAACGCAGCAATTTAAAGTTCAAGATGTTGAAGGCCTCGAAATAAAGTCTACAAGAACGACGGTACCATTCATTAAGGACCATGAACTCGATTACGGGGATTTCATCGCATGGGCCGGTGAAAATGCTCTGGATTATGCGTGGTTGATTTTTATTCCTATCGTGATATTGATAGTAACAGCAGTCTCGAATGGAGCCAATCTCACTGATGGTATAGACGGTTTGGCCGCAGGTACTTCTGCAATAATCGTCTTCACGCTCGGTGTTTTTGCTTGGGTTTCCGGTAATATCATTTTTTCAGATTATTTGGATATTATGTTCATTCCGAATTCAGGTGAACTAGTGGTTTTCATTACAGCTTTTACAGGGGCATTGGTGGGTTTTCTGTGGTACAACGCCTATCCGGCACAAGTTTTTATGGGTGATACAGGCAGTTTGACCATTGGAGGCATTATCGCTGTGATTGCCATTATTGTACGAAAAGAATTATTGATTCCCCTGCTATGCGGAATCTTCTTCGCCGAGTCATTATCGGTTATGATACAGGTCAGCTATTTCAAATATACCCGAAAGAAGTTCGGCGAGGGAAGACGTGTTTTCTTGATGTCACCGATACACCACCATTATCAAAAAAAAGGGTATCACGAAAGCAAGATTGTAACACGCTTTTGGATTGTGGGCATCTTATTGGCCATTCTTACCATCGTGACACTAAAAATAAGGTAGAAAGTTTAAGAGCCAAAGAGGAAGGTCGGAATGAAGAAGGATAAAATTTCAGATGCAGACTCCCCCTCTCGAGGGGAATTGAGGGGAGAAAGGTTGGTAATCTTGGGTGGAGGTGAAAGCGGCGTAGGTACGGCCATTTTAGGAAAGCAAAAGGGATATAATGTTTTTGTATCCGATAAAGGGAAAATAAAGGCAGAATATAGAAACGTTCTTGAACATTTTGACATTGATTGGGAAAACGAAAAGCATACGGAAGCAAAGATTCTAAATGCCGATTTGGTAATGAAGAGTCCCGGTATTCCAGATACTGTCCCTCTAGTGAAAGCTTTGAAGGAAAAAGGTATTCCAGTGATTTCGGAGATTGAATTTGCATCGCGTTATACCGATGCCACACTTATCGGAATCACGGGAAGCAACGGCAAGACCACCACCACAATGCTAACCCATCATCTATTAAAAGAAGGTGGCTTGCATGCGGGTATGGCCGGTAATATTGGTGACAGCTATGCAAAGATGGTGGCGGAAAACGATTATAGTTTTTATGTCTTGGAAATCAGTAGTTTTCAACTGGATGGTATAACGGATTTCAAACCGCATATCGCTATTCTGACCAATATTACCCCGGATCACTTAGATCGATATGAATATAAATTCGAAAAATACATCGCTTCTAAATTCCGCATAGCAGAAAACCAGACCGCTGAAGATTATTTTATCTACGACGCCGATGATAAGGTAATCGTAGACTGGCTTGAAGCGCACCCGATCAAATCAAAATTGCTCCCTTTTTCGCTTGAAAAAGAATTGGAAGAAGGGGCATATCTCAAGAACGAAAAAATCATACTGAACTTAACTAACGAAACACTGGAAATGAAAACGGACACACTAGCATTGGAAGGAAGGCACAACGTAAAAAATAGCATGGCAGCAATGACGGCAGCCAAACTGGTAAGCATTCGAAAAGAGGCCATACGTGAGAGTATCGCCACGTTTCAAGGTGCGCCACATCGCTTGGAAAAAGTATTGAAAATCGGCCATGTACAATACATCAATGACTCAAAGGCGACCAATGTCAATTCGGTCTTTTATGCGCTCGATAGTATAAAAACCCCCATTGTCTGGATTGCCGGTGGAGAGGACAAGGGCAACGATTATAAAGAGTTGATGCCATTGGTGCGCGAAAAAGTAAAGGCAATTATCTGCCTGGGCCTTGACAATGAAAAAATCAAGGATGCTTTTGGCAATGTAGTCGATTTAATGGTAGAGACCTTTGCCATGAGCGAGGCCGTAAAAGTTGCCTATAAAATTGCCGAGCGGGGTGATACGGTTTTGTTGTCACCTGCATGTGCAAGCTTTGACCTTTTTAAAAATTATGAAGATCGAGGCAATCAGTTTAAAAATGCAATAAAGAATCTTTAGGAAAACGGTAGGCAGAATGCAGTAGCAGTTTGCAGCGATAGTCAATAATAAGCAACAGTCAATAATCAGTAATCGATAATCAGTAATTAGCTAATCATTGAAAACATTTTTCCAAAATATTAAGGGAGACAAGGCCATTTGGGCCGTAGTGGCACTTTTGGGCCTGTTCTCTTTTTTACCGGTCTACAGTGCAAGTAGCAACTTGGTCTATGTGGTAGGCAATGGTACTACCTTCGGTCATTTGCTCAAACATGCCATGCTTTTGATTTTGGGTTTTGGCATTATCTATGGCATACACAAGATACCGACCCACTTTTTTAAGGGCCTATCGTTGATTGCAATGCCGATTGTATTGATTTTGCTGGCATTTACTTTGGCTCAGGGCACTACTATAGATGGTGCAAATGCGAGCCGTTGGATCAGTATTCCGTTGGTCGGTGGTTTTCAGCCCTCCAATTTGGCAGCTGTCGTTCTTATGATCTATGTGGCGCGATATCTATCGAAAGTAAAGGAAAAGGTGGTTACGTTCAAAGAAAGCATTGTACCGTTATGGCTTCCGGTTTTTTTGGTCGTCATATTGATATTACCGGCCAACTTTTCGACGGCTGCCATCATTTTTTCGATGGTGCTGTTATTGTGTTTTTTGGGAGGATATCCCCTTAAACATTTATCGGGTATTGTGGGCACGGGCCTACTATGTCTTACCCTTTTTGTGCTTACGGCAAAGGCATTTCCAGATTTGTTTCCAAACCGGGTCGATACATGGATGAGTAGGATCGAGAGTTTCGCAAACCCTGAGGATACGCAAGCAAATTACCAAATAGAAAAAGCAAAGATTGCCATTGCAACGGGCGGAATTATGGGGAAAGGTGCCGGTAAGAGCATACAGAAGAACTTTTTACCCCAGAGCTCCTCTGATTTTATTTATGCGATAATCATCGAGGAATATGGTCTGATAGGTGGTTTTACGTTGATGTTCTTTTACCTGTTCCTGCTCTTTCGAATAACGGTAGTAGCGAACGGCAACACCACGATATTCGGAAAGCTTTTGGTGCTGGGGGTAGGTCTTCCTATCATTTTTCAGGCACTGATCAACATGGCGGTAGCGGTAGAACTGTTTCCCGTAACCGGTCAGAACCTTCCTTTGGTCAGTAGGGGTGGTACAAGTAGTTGGATGACCTGTCTCGCTATCGGAATTATTCTCAGTGTGAGCAATAAAGAAAATGTAGTAGAGAAGAAGGGCGCCAGAGCCGATGAGACGAACCCTTTAGAGATTTTGAGTGGCCAACTATAAGTTCATACTCTCTGGAGGCGGCACTGGCGGACACATTTATCCCGCCATTGCCATAGCGAACGAGCTGAAAAAACGGCATCCCGAGGCCAAGTTTTTGTTTGTTGGTGCAAAGGACCGTATGGAGATGGAAAAAGTGCCCCAGGCGGGTTATGAAATTGAGGGATTATGGATTACAGGATTACAACGGAAACTGACCTTAAAAAATTTAATGTTTCCCTTTAAATTGATAAGTAGTTTGTTGAAAGCATCTAAAATAATACGAAGATTTAGGCCCGATGTTGTTATCGGTACGGGAGGCTTTGCTAGTGGCCCGACATTGCGTATTGCTTCCGGTAAGGGCATTCCCTGCGTACTACAAGAACAGAATTCGTATGCGGGTATAACGAACAAGTTATTGAAAGATAAAGTTGCTAAAATTTGCGTGGCCTATGATGGCATGGAGAATTTTTTCCCATCGGATAAAATCGTAATGACCGGAAATCCGGTTCGAAGTGATTTGGTTACCATAAAAATTAATAAGTCCGAGGCCCTCGATTACTTCGGGTTGGATACTCAAAAATCCACCCTGTTGATTTTAGGGGGTAGCCTCGGCGCAAGACGTATCAATGAGTTGATAGCACAAAAACTGGATTATTTCAACAGTTTGGGCATACAATTGATCTGGCAATGCGGCAAGCTTTATATCGAGGAGTACAAGGAACACGAATCGGAAACCGTGAAAGTTTTTGATTTTTTAAATCGTATGGATTATGCCTATACCGCGGCCGATAGCATTATTTCAAGAGCCGGCGCCGGTTCGGTATCGGAACTTTGCATTGTAGGCAAGCCAACTCTATTTATTCCTTCCCCCAACGTGGCCGAAGACCATCAGACCAAAAATGCCCACGCATTGGTCGATAAAAATGCGGCCATTATGTTGAAAGAAACGGAGCTGGAAGAAAAATTCGAAAATACGTTTTCAAACTTATATCAAAACGAAGACGAGCAAAAGGCTTTAGGGGCAAATATGAAAGAGTTGGCCAGACCCAATGCTACGTTGAGTATTGTGGATGAAGTTGAAAAACTATTACTAGAAAATAGGCAGTAAAATGAATGATTTGAAGATTTGAAAATGAAGCAATTTGAAAATTATGGATTACGAACAAAATTAATTCTCTCCCTTTGGGGGAGCTAGAGGGGACCATGAACCTAAAAACCATAAATAACGTCTATTTCATCGGCATCGGAGGCATCGGTATGTCTGCTCTTGCGCGTTATTTCAGGTTTATTGGAAAAAACGTGGCGGGGTATGACAAGACCGAAACGCCTTTGACCCAAGAACTTTCCGGTTTAGGTGTCGATATTCATTACAATGATTCCATCGAAGCCGTTTCCGAGACCTATCGCGATGCCACACTTACTTTGATTGTATATACCCCTGCGGTACCAGTAACGCATTCCGAATACCAATACTTTCTGAATCGAGGTTTTGAAATCAAAAAGCGCTCGGAAGTATTGGGCCTAATTACGAAAGATACCTTTTGCTTTGCGGTCGCGGGAACGCATGGCAAGACTACGACATCGAGCATATTGGCGCATCTGTTAAAAGAAACCGGCACTTCGTTCACGGCATTTTTAGGAGGAATATCCGAAGACTTCAACAGTAATTTTGTGTTTGAGGGCGGTGATTATTCCGTGGTCGAGGCTGATGAATTCGACCGTTCCTTTTTACGATTGTTTCCTGATGTGGCCTGTATAACTTCGATGGACGCCGACCATTTAGATATTTATGGTGACGAAAAGGAACTTAAAAAGTCTTTCGAAGATTTCAAGAACAAAATTCAACCAGGTGGTCGCCTTTTTGTTCGTAACGGATTGCCGCTTGAAGGTATTACATATGGTATCGATGATGGGTCTGATTACTGCATCAAGAACCTTCAAATAGAACATGGTACCTACATTTTTGATGTGCTCACCCCCGAAGCTACCCTATCGGGGGTAAAATTCAACAAACCCGGAAGGCACAATTTGCTCAATGGGCTCGTGGCTTTCGCTATGGCCATAGAAACAGGTACTTCGCCTGAAAAATTGGCTAAAGCTTTGGAAACTTTCAAAGGGGTACAGCGGCGGTTTTCCTATAAGATAAAGCGCGATGATTTTACTTTCATTGATGATTATGCCCACCATCCTACGGAGATAAATGCGGTATATGAGGCTATTGCTGAAATGCATCCCAATAAAAAAACGATGGCCGTTTTTCAGCCCCATCTCTTTTCAAGAACCAGGGATTTTGCCGACGAATTTGCGGCAAGCCTTTCAAAGTTCGATAGTATTCTATTGTTGGATATTTATCCCGCAAGGGAAAAACCTATTACAGGAATAACTTCTGAATGGTTAATGGGGAAAATGAAAAATCCAAATAAAAAAACCGTACTAAAAAATAATTTAATCCAAGAAATAAAACAACAAAATCCTGAGCTATTGGTCACTATGGGAGCGGGCGATATTGGATTGGAAGTTTCTAAAATAAAAAGAGAATTTGAATATGCGAGTTAATTTCAATTACATAAAGTTATTGGCCCTATTGGTAATAATCACTGGACTTTATGCCTTTTCGAACCAGCGAAGCGAAGCTAAAAAAGTAAGTGGCATGGCCATTGAGTTTGTCGGTGACCAGAACTTATATGTCAGTCAAGCCACGGTTAATAAATTGTTAATACAAAAATTCGGAAGCCTTGAAAATATGCCCAAAGAAAAATTAGCTTTGAATACTATGGAGAAGGCCATTGAGGCCAACAAAATGGTAAAAAGTGCACAAGTTTATCTCACCGTTAACGGAAAGTTGGCGTCGAAAGTCGTTCAGCGCAAACCAATCGGACGCATAGAAGGAGATTCAAAGTTTTATCTCGATGATGACGGAAAACGTATGCCATTGTCAATGAGCCATTCTGCGCGTGTACCAATTATAACAGGCGAGGTAACCGGCGAAAGCTTAGAAGAGGTCTTTAGAATCTTGAAGTACATCAACGGCGACGAATTTTTAAGGAAGAACGTCATCGGAATCCACATTGTGGGCGATGACCGATACCAATTGAAATTTCGAACGGAGCAGTTCACGGTCAATCTAGGCGATGTTGTCAACCTAGTGGAGAAATTCAACAAGTTCAAGGCTTTTTACGCAAAAGCGAACAAAGACAAGACCTTGGAAAATTACGGTATCGTTAGCCTGGAGTTTAACAATCAAGTAGTGTGCACTAAAATTTAAATTATGGAAATAGGTAATTATTCGGTAGGACTCGACATAGGAACCACCAAGATCGTTGCGATTATTGGAAAAAAGAACGAATACGGTAAAATCGAGGTGTTGGGTATCGGTAAGTCCAAAAGCTTGGGCGTACACCGCGGGGTGGTAAACAATATTACCCAGACCATACAATCGATACAACAGGCCGTTGAGGGTGCGGAGTCGAACTCTGGTCTCAAGATCGGTTCAGTGGTAGTCGGTATCGCTGGGCAGCATATACGTAGCCTGCACCATAGCGATTATATCACCCGCGCAGATTCTGAAGAAGTTATCAACGAAGAAGATCTCGATAAACTATGCGGCCAAGTCTATAAACTGGTCATGTTGCCCGGGGAAGAGATTATACATGTGCTTCCACAGGAATATAAGGTAGATGGCCAAGCAGAGGTGAAAGAACCTATCGGTATGTACGGCGGTCGTTTAGAAGCCAATTTTCATGTTGTGGTCGGGCAGGTATCTTCTATAAAAAATGTAGGTAGGTGTATAAAAAGCGCCGGTTTGGATTTGGGTAACATTACGTTGGAACCATTGGCTTCGTCTGACGCCGTATTGAGCAAAGAAGAAAAGGAGGCAGGCGTCGCCCTTATCGATATAGGCGGTGGTACTACTGATTTGGCAATTTTTAAGGATGGTATCATACGGCATACAGCTGTCATTCCTTTTGGTGGAGGTGTCATTACCGAAGACATCAAAGAAGGTTGCTCTATTATAGAAAAGCAGGCAGAACTGTTGAAAATAAAATTCGGGTCGGCATGGCCCGGAGAGAACAAGGATAATGAGATTGTCTCTATTCCCGGTTTGCGCGGAAGGGAACCCAAGGAAATCACCTTGAAAAACCTTTCTAAAATTATACATGCCCGAGTGGTCGAGATTATCGAACAGGTATATACAGAAATCAAGAACTACGGGCATGATGAGCAGAAAAAGAAACTGATTGCAGGCATTGTGTTGACCGGAGGAGGTAGTCAATTGAAACATCTCAAACAACTAGTAGAATACATTACGGCAATGGATACCCGTATTGGATACCCCAATGAGCACTTGGCCGGTGACTCCGATGCGGAAATCGCAAGCCCGTTGTATGCAACGGCAGTAGGGCTTTTAATGAATGCCGTGACGAACGAAGGAAAGCAAAAATCAGCTGATATTGAAAACGAAAATGAAGAAGGTGAGTTGGTGATGGCCGGTCATGAACCGGAGGAGGCACCAAGAAAAGCAAAAGTAAAAAAGGAACGAAAATCGGTTTTCGATGTGTGGTCGGAAAAATTGAAAGACTTTTTAGACAACGCCGAATAAGACGAGTTCGATAAGTAAAGAATATAGAAAGATTAATTACATAAATATATCATTTCCCCAGTGGGAGAAATGGGAATGAGAACCAGAAATATGAATATGGAATTAATTTTTGATAGATATAATTAAAGCATTAACCAGTAACAAAAAAAGTACTATGAACAACACGGAATTTGATGGAATTGCCTTTGATCTCCCCAAGAATCAAAGTAATGTAATAAAAGTAATCGGCGTAGGCGGCGGTGGCAGTAATGCCATCAACCACATGTTTCAATCGGGCATTAACGGTGTCGATTTTGTAATATGTAACACCGATTCCCAGGCATTGAACAACAGCCCTGTGCCTACAAAGATACAGTTGGGCGTTTCTTTAACCGAAGGATTGGGTGCTGGTGCCAACCCTGAAGTTGGGGAACAGGCCGCCTTGGAAAGTATGGAAGAGATCAAACAGATGTTGGCGACCACGACAAAAATGATATTCATAACTGCCGGAATGGGTGGGGGAACGGGTACTGGTGCCGCTCCCGTAATTGCTAGACAAGCGAAGGAATTGGACGTGCTTACCGTGGGCATCGTTACCATGCCCTTCGAGTTCGAAGGTAAAATGCGTTGTGAGCAGGCCCGTATCGGTATCGAAAAATTGCGCTCCAATGTCGATTCGTTAATCGTAATCAACAACAACAAGTTGCGAGAGGTCTATGGTAACCTTGGGTTCAAGGCAGGTTTCTCAAAAGCGGATGAGGTGTTATCTACCGCTGCCCGGGGAATAGCCGAAGTTATCACGCACCACTACACACAGAATATTGACCTTCGTGATGCCAAAACCGTACTTTCGAACAGTGGAACCGCCATTATGGGTTCTGCCGTTGCAACGGGTTCTGCACGTGCCAACGAAGCAATTATGAAAGCATTGGATTCGCCCTTGTTGAACGATAATAAAATATCAGGGGCCAAAAATGTGCTTTTACTTATCGTCTCCGGTTCCGAAGAAATTACTATTGACGAAATCGGTGAGATCAACGATCATATTCAGGTGGAGGCGGGCCATGGTGCAAATATTATCATGGGTGTTGGAGAGGATGAAGATTTGGGCGAGGCCATTGCCGTGACCGTTATCGCTACGGGATTTAATATCGATCAACAGGACGACATCGTAAATACTGAGGCAAAAAAAATTATTCACACCTTAGAAGATGAGCAGAAAGCCCAGCAAGACCTTACCTCAAGAAATATTGTACATCAATTGATCGAGGAAGAGGAAATTCCTGAGCCCATTATCAAGCATACATTGATAGAAGATGAGGCCGAGGAGTTGGGCATGGACCTTATTCCGACCACGAACTACATCAAGAACTTCAATGTTTTTTACGAGGTGGTTGTCGAGAAGGTAGACACCAAGGCAGATATATTTGACGATGATTTTGTAATTATAGATTCGAATAGGACCTTGAACGATATTGAAGTTGTCGACCCGGTAACCGTTGAGTTCGATAGACTGCAAGAGGAACAAATGGCGATGAGCTTTGATATGCCTTTGGCCAAGAGAGACGATAAGCAAGAAGAGGAACAAGACAACGTAATTACCTTTAGCCTTGACGACGATGTGAAAGACATTGAGGTGAAAAATCCTGTTGAGGTAATTCCGGTACTTGAATACAATAAGCGGGGAGAGACTCGATATAGCCTTGACGATTATATGGATTTGGAAAACAAGTCGAACAAAGCCAAGTCAAAAGAGCCCAAAGAAGTAATCGAAGAGGAGATGTTGATCGAGAAAAAAGCGGTTGCGCAGCCTGAGGAAGAAATAAAACAAGCTCCTGTAGCCCAAGTAGACCCCATGAACAGTCCTATCGACGAATTGTTAAAGGAGAGAGCCGATGAACGTAGAAGAAAGCTTAAAGATTTCAATTACAAGTTTCAGAATAGTGTAAGCAGTATCGATGAAATTGAAAAGCAGCCTGCCTATAAAAGGCAGGGTATCGATTTGAGCAGTAATCGCAACGAAGATGGTAAGGTCTCACGAACGACTCTTGGTGAAGATAGCAACGACGAAATTCAGTTGCGTTCGAACAATTCTTTCTTGCACGATAATGTAGATTAAAAACACTCTTACTAACTCAGGCGTAAACCCGGAAATATACATTCATTTTTCGGGTTTATTTTTTTACATTTGCAATCCAAATTTGAAAACGGAATGGGCTTACAACAAAAGGTAATGGAGCAGATGAAAGCGGCTATGAAAGCAAAAGACACCGTTGCCTTAGAATCGCTGCGCGCCATCAAGTCCGCCTTGTTATTGGAGCAGACCAGCGGCACTGGCGGTGAAATGACAGAAGCAGATGAGGTCAAGTTGGTACAGAAACTGGTCAAACAACGAAAAGATAGCGCCGCTATTTTTCAGGAGCAAGGTAGGGATGATCTAGCACAGCCCGAATTGGCACAAGTTGCTGTTATCGAGCAGTTTTTGCCAGAGCAGCTGACTGAAGAAGAAATTGAAAAAGTCGTGGTCCAGACCATAGATACCACTGGTGCTTCGAGTATGAAGGATATGGGGAAGGTGATGGGCCTTGTTTCAAAGGAGCTGG
>ENA-ORXM01003309-ORXM01003309.1-marine-metagenome-genome-assembly--contig:-NODE-3309-length-16339-cov-4.024843_pt1 | contig 16339 bp, 13 predicted proteins | sample MGYA00237867_ERZ511480 | MGnify/ENA primary metagenome ERZ511480 (study PRJEB26309, sample SAMN06266103) | marine metagenome | isolation source: Algal blade | place: United Kingdom:Sidmouth, United...
CCAGAAATAATTACGAGTCATTGGCTCATTGTATGAATAAGAAAAGTCACGAATCCATACTAAAGTATCTGGATAGATTCTAGTTGCATCTTTTTTGATGTAATCAGAACGATTGTGTTTTTCTTTAGAATGTCTGTTGTAGTCATCAGACCAAGAGAAGTCTTGTGCTGCACCTTTCCAATCGTACCATTGATAATCAAATACCAATTGACGAATATCTAAGTTACGAGAGCTACCAAATTGTTCATCTCCTTGATAAAACATCCCGTCTAACTCACCACCAGCTGAATAATCTAAGTCTTGTTCCCAGTCTATTCCCTGAATTCCTCCAGGATAATCTCTAGTATGTCCCAATTGAACGTGTGCGATAGAATCTCGTACCCACTCTACAAATTGACGATACTCATTGTTTGTAATCTCTGTATCATCCATAAAGAATCCTTGAATAGAGATTTGTTTTGGGCGTTGAACCAAAGACGAATTAACATCTTGGTCACTTGGTCCAATGTGTAAGGATCCAGAAGGTATGTATTGCATACCATAAGGTTGGATAGGCTTCCACAGTGGGCGTTCTAATACCCCTGTTAACTGACCACTTTCTACTTTTGCACATGAAGCAAAAAGTAAAGTGATAAATAAAATAGCTAAAATTTGTTTTTTCATGTTCGCACCTATTATTAGAAACAATCTAGTCCAATTAAAATAGTTTATATATAGTTTGTGAAAAACAACATTGGCAAAAAAGGCAATTAAAGGCTAATAATGTTTTCACAATAACTTTTCTTCTTTTAGTACTCCTATACCCGAAGAATCATGCAGTAAATCGCATTTAAGATCAGCAACAGCATGTATTTTTGCTAATCAAAGTGTCAAAAAATTGGCTTCATATTTTGACCCTTTTATTTCCTCACAATTATAATTAGTGAGTTTTAATAAATACTCTTTTTATTAATTTAATGATAATAGGAGGTGTAATTGCTGTCACTATTTCTACGAAGGTATTAAAGAATTTCATTTTTTCTTCTCCTTTAACTCCTTTTCTTGCAACAAATAACGTTCGATGATCTTCTAAACCTTCATTTACTTCTTCTGATGGTCGACCATTACTGTAATAATACAAGGCCAAAGATTTACGACTTCTATCTGGAGGACAAGTCAAGGGAGTTGGATGACCATGATAAGAAAAATCTGTTGTTGAAAACATCGCCATTGTATTAAACTTGGGCAATATTTTTGTTACACAGCTCTTCATGTCCTCTGTCCACAACTCAAAATGACCTCCATACTCTTCTTTCCAATCCTCATTCAAATAAATTAACACATTCAAACGACGATCCAAATTTCCTTTACGATGCTTATTAAAATCAGCATGTACTTTTAACAAACCACCTGGTTTAATTTCATGAAATCCTCCACCTTCAAAATATGGATCAGGAAACAATGTTTCCTTAATTCCTGTTATTTCTTGTAAAAAATTCAAAAATAATTCCGAGTTAAGAAAATGTACCAGTTCTTTTGTTTTAGGACCAAATAACCCCTCCCCTCTAGATGCTAATTTAATTTCATTCGGATTGTTAAAGTGTATATGGTCTTTTTTTGAAAGATCGGGAAATTCTGCTAATACTTCTCTTAAAAAATCTGGATTAAGAAAATCATCAAAGTGTATATTAGGAAAAGGAGCTGCATTTTTATACTTCTCGTTATATTCTTTTCCAGTTTTTGTTAAATTTTCATACTCCTTATTAAGGTAATTCATCACTAGGAATCTGGTTATTTTATGTTTTTATTTTTTAATAAAAAATATTTTTTTTTCACAAAGCTTATATCTTCAATATTACGCTGTTTTGTTATTTGCTACGCTCATGAACACTCCACTTTTAGTACATTGCTACTTTATGTGGCAGGGAATTATGGACTTGTATCAAATTGATTATTTGTCTTTTACTGTTTTGTTTATTAAGAAGTTATTTAACTAATAATCAATTCAGTGCCATTTCCATTTAAAGTTTATAGTATCCTTTACAAAAGATTTTTTCAAGTAAAACTTAAAACTATGACACTTATAACGCCTCAAAAACTTTTCTAGTATGTAAAATGTATTTTTTAAAACTAAAATTTTAACACAATTTTTTTTTTAAATCAAAACAATGTGTCAAAATTATAAAAATCTAGGGTTATAGATAATTTTTGAAGGGATTTCTTTCCCAATTTTTTTATTAAGATTATAATTTAACACTACTTCGTGGGATCCACTGTTGTAGGTTTGTAAGCTTCCTACCGATAAATCGTAAGAGTAAGCTAACATTATATTCTTTGTAATTTGCATTCCTACAATAAATACAACTGCATCTGTGGAAGTATTGTCATATCCTCTAAACGCCACCCCTCCAAAAATATTGTTGTTCCATTTTAAAATAACTGCAATTTCTGGTTGAAATTTCACAAAATCAGTTTTTAAGAGAAAAGAAGGGTGCAAATAAAATTTATCGGTTAGTTTAATATTTCCAGATGCACTCAAAAAATAAGCTCGATTGTAAACAACCGAAGCATCTGTTGCTAGACTTAAGGTAGGTTGTGTCAAATTAATAGCTGCAACACCAATTTCAAAAAATTTATGCTTGTAATACGCTGCCGCATCCATACTAAAAGACATTCCAGTTTCATTTGCAACTGGAACAGTTGGATCGTTATGATCAATTCCAAGTTCATAGTTTCCTTCTGGAGTAAGTAGCTTGGAGCCGTCTAAGCTTTTTTGCAAAAATCGTCCAGCTAATCCCAAAGACAATTTTCCACTTTCTCCTAAATCTAAAATATAACTATAAGAACCTCTTATTGATAAATTTTGATAGGCACCAATGGCATCGTATTCAAAGCCTAACCCAACACCACTGCTAATGTATTCAATGGGTAGGTGCGCATTAAAATTCACATTTAGTGGACTTCCAGGAAAACCCACCCATTGTTTTCTAAAAACACCTGTTATACTTAAAGATTCATCCAAGCCATTATAAGCATTATTATAAGCATACTTATTGAGCATGTACATAGAGTATTGAGCAGGTTGTTGTGCCCAGCTTTTTGTTGTTAATAATAATAAAAAACAACCAAACAGTATATAGTTAAGTCTTTTCATAAGTAATGTAGTAATTGAATATAATACTTCGTGGATTAGCTACCCTAAATAATATCCTAGTAAGGCTGCGAATAGAAATAACAGCACTACTTGCCACCATACAATTGGTTTGTTGGGTTTGCGTAAATAACGTCTAGTTTCTATTGCTTCCTCTTCTTCCCAAACAATTGCTGGTTGAACAGGTGGAACCCAGTTTTTTATGACCGCAATAATTTCTCCACAATTCGCCCAACGGGCTTCTTTTTCTTTTTTGAGACACTTTTCTACAATTTTCTGATAAGGTTGTGGAATTTTATCCATCAAGCCCAAGTTCCAATCTTCAAGCCCTGTGATTCTATCTTGTATTTTTGTATTAGGCAGACTCGCACTTTTTTCACCAAAAGGCAAACGCCCTGTCCATAATTTGTACAACAAAACTCCATAAGCCCAAATATCTGTTTGAGCATTTATCCTTTCATTTTCATCAAATTGTTCTGGTGCTAGATATTCTACATCAGAGAAAAAAGCTAAAGGTATTTTTGATTTATTCCCATAGTTAATAAAAAGAGGAATAGAGTTACCAAACTCCTTTTTAAGTAAAATATGCCTCGCCGATAAGTTTTGCCAAACCAATTCTTGAGCATGCAAATAATACAAACCATCCAACACTTGGTCTCCAATTAATTTTTTATCTGCAGCGTCCAAATGCAACTGATCGTTTAAATTCCCTAAAGATAACAAAGGCATTAAGGCAATTGTTGTTATCATTCCCTCTGTAAAACGATAATTTGTTGGATAGGACATTAAATTAGGATGCTCTAAGCCTTTAGCTAGTTCATATCGTTCTTTAAAAAGCCCTTTATCAAAGTTCGGATGTACCTCACTAATCTTAGCTGCCCATATCTTTTGAGTGATTTTGTCTATAGCTTTATAAACGCTGCCAAAGTTTTTTTGGTCCAGTGAGGCAGTTTGATCAATTTCATATTTCTCAAAAAACTCCTTTAATGTTTCTATTTCTACTCCTTCCTTTGTCATAATTAGGGCTGCAATTTATTCCAATCACCTGTTATTGCTAGCGTCAACCCAGGTACTTGGATATTTACAAATAAAGTCTTGCCTGAAGGGGAAAAACAAACGCCTGCAAATTCCGATCGATAGCCAATATTTTCTGCGATTTGATAAAATTTCCCTTTGGGTGTAATTCCAAAAATCCGAGGCTTTATACCGTCTTCACAAAAGACCACATCTCCCCAAGGAGCAACCGTTAAATTATCACAATATCTCAATACAGAAGTATCGTTTGGCTCTGCGTACAATTCCAACCTAGATTCATAGCCCTTACTTTCTTCTTTTGATGTTCCTTCGTATTTACTAGGGATGTATTTAAAAATTTGTCCTGTTTTTAATTTCCCACCATTCGTACAAGCAAAATAAAGTTCTTTCTCTCCAAACCAAATCCCCTCCCCTCTTGCAAAAATAGCACTTCCTGCTGCATGCCCACGCACTCTTAAATCATCTTTTTCGGTATCTACATCTTCCAAATCAATCCATTTGACAGCGTATTTTATACCTAATTTCAATCGAGCTTCATCCCAGTTTCTGGTATCCATTCCGTCTTTCCAAACAAAAGCTAACGCTTGTAATTTTCCTCGTTTGTGTAACTCTCCTTTTACCTTTGGAATAAATCGATAGAACAAACCTTCGTGTCTATCTTCTGTTAAATAAACAATTCCTGTTTTGGGATCGACGGCAACAGCTTCATGATTAAAACGTCCCATTGCTTTGAGTGGCACAGGATATTTTAGACCTATTTTTTCGGTAGCTGGCACTTCAAATACATAACCATGTTTTTTCTCATGAACATCGTCTTTTACATACACATATTCTTCACAAGTTAGCCATGATCCCCAAGGTGTAACCCCACCTGCACAATTTCGACCTGTTCCTGCCAAACTCATGAAGACTTTTTCTACTTTTTGCGTTTTTTCATTATAAATACTAGTCGTTGTCCCCCCTAATTGTGGGTACTTATTATAACCCATATCATAGATACGCTCCTTATTTGCTTTGTGCAAATATTGATTGCTATATCCAAAAGGTGAATCGATCAAATATCCAGGTGAATTCTCATGGTTACGAATCAAAATAACACGCCCATCTTTCCCTTCAAAAGTTCCCATTCCATCACCTCTTCCTGGCAATAGTAAACCATCGTGCATTGTAGAACCTTTTTCAGCAATAATTTTGAAAGAAAAGCCTTTGGGTAGTTTTAAAATTCCTTTATCTTCTAAGGGACCATATCCCTTGATTAATAAGTCATTTTTTAATTCCTGTGCGAAAGTCTGTAAGCCAGAAAAGCCTAAACTCACTGCTCCCAGCATTTTTAAAAAATTCCTACGCGTTGATTTCATACTCTTTATTTTAGGATTTTGTTAGATTCCTTATTTGTTATCAATATAAGATATAATACTTACTTCGTGAGCGCTATCGCTTTTAGTTCATGGGGTTTTTAGTTTTTATCCAAAAACCATAAAAAAACATCTTATACCAGCTTAATTATCATCTGTTTAATATTTTACAAAGCGTAAAATTATCACCTGATAATCAAACTAATATGATTTCTCCACGAAGTATAGAGATAACAAACTCCATTATTTTTTGTTTTTAATAAAATTCAAGAACTTAGTTCCTTTCTTTTTATAAAAAATAAGTATTGGTAATACTAGTATTAAAGATAACAATTGAAATGCCCACCGCCAATTACCAACCTGTTTTTCTGTATTTTGTATGGAAACTACATTAGACCAAGCAATGAATGCATCTGCAATAGGCTCCAACCCTAACACATAAATTTTTTCGTTGTCAGAAGTATAAGCTGCCCCAAAACTTTCAATGCAATTTCGCAAGCCTACCGCTATTTCTATCTCCTCATACAAAGCCATTGTTCGTTGTCCAACTAGAGATGCAGAACCTCCTATTCCTAATAAAACAGGACCAGAATCTACATCTTCACCACCTTTAGTTCCTTTCGGATATTCTCGAATTCCAGGCAAACCAAAACGATAATCCAAGAATTGTGTTCGATATTTTTCAAATTGTTTTTTTGCAAAAACAGGATCCAAATCTATCAAAAAATTGAGCATCAAACTTTGCGAAGAACCTTTCGCTCCTTCTAAAACTCCTTGCGTTTCAAAATTAACTTCGTGCGGAATCAAACCAGTTCCTGTATCTAATTTCTCTTGAACTCCAAGCAACCATGTTCTAATAAACGACTCATAAATAGCTGTGTCTAGATGATTGTATAAAGCTAAAGAGGCTACTCCCACCATATTATCTGCTGGCCAAGCCAATTTTTTATACGACTCTAAATAAGTTTTTTCGCTAACTTGATAAGCATTATAAATCGACTGGCATTGTTTCTTAAATTGCTCGTATTCTTCTGAAGAACGTTCCTTAGGGCTTTGGAGTATTAATTTCTTCCCTAATAAATAATTTTTCCAGCCCAAATAAAAAATACCTCTTTGAGGATTCAATTCGTAAGGAAAATGCATTTGTGCATATTTACTATCTAGCTCTTTTAGCACCCAGTTGATTTCCTCTAGCCCTGTTATCCTTATAGGATCGGATGTTGGTAAGTCTTGAATAAAATCAGCCCAGGTCAATCCATATAAGGCATTCATAAAGACAAATCCTTCTGGATATTGTGCTTGTGCTCTTTTTCCTCCTCCACTGTGAAGCACTGTTTTGAGATGGTTTAGTTGATGGTGAACAGCTTGATTGGCCGAACCAACATAAACTGGGCTGTAGTACAAACGAATATTGAGGTAAACCAATACACCACATACAACAACAAGGATTGCATGTAGAATTATTTTAAAAATAAATGTACTAATTTTTTGTAGCCGCTGTCTTATCGTGGGTTTAGTTCTTGTACTCATTCTTCCAAATTGAGCTTTGATTGTAAGGTCCTATTTAGTTCTTTTTCTCGATGTGCTTCAACTCTATCTCTGGCATTTTGTTTGATATTTTGGAAGAAGAAATTATAATCGTATAAATGATAATTTCCTTTCCCCATAGGCATTTGAAGCTTGGATTGATTGGCTGGTGGAGTTATTTTTAAGGCGCCATCTTCTATTTTTGCGTCACAATAATACAAAATTATTTCATCTGTATTTGTTTTTTTATTAGGTTGCAAAGCACCTAAGTTCTTAGATTTTGGCACATACATACTGTCCATACTCCAAGATAAAGGATTGATACAAACAATGGGTGCTCCCTGTCCAACTTCTTTTACCAAGCTTAACTTAGGATTACCACTCTCGGTATTCCATGAAACAATACATCCTGTTTGAGTACTAGTAGAACAAACTTCTATAGCTGAGTTTTCTTCTACATAACGTTCTGTAATCGGCCAACCAAGTACATAAGCAACTACTAATTTTGACTTTATCTTTGGATCTTGGAGGGCTTCTGCTAATAACTTCTTGCTATGATAAGAACCTTGGCTATGTGAAGCAAAAATGAAGGGTCGCCCTTCGTTAAGATGTTCTATATAATAATAAAAAGCAGCTCGCACATCTTCATACGCTAAATCTAAGGCTTGTTTTCCATTCTCTTTTTTATCTACAAAAGAATAGAAAATAGCTTGCCGATATTTAGGCATAAACATTCTACAATCCTCATAAAATGTTCTTGCTTGATAATTCAGTGCCAAAACTCTTGTTCTCCAATTTACATGCTCATCTTCTAGATCTTGATTCCAGCCTTTTCCTGCAATATAAGTTGTAGGGTGCACATAAAAAACATCTGTTTTTGTGTTCTTATCCCTCATTCGCCATTTATGCCAACTTTTATTTTCAGCATAATTAGGTGTTGGTGGTATTTTTTCAACTTGAAACTTAGTCGGTGGCTTAATAAATACCATCAAAGACAAACGACTACAAGAAGTTAACAAGACTAAACTAGTTACCAATAAAAATAGCTTAAGTAGGATGGGCTTCATCGTTGTTGCGTTTTAATTATTTATAAAAATAAGATAAGGCATTTATCCCTTTTTCCTATCTTTTTAACATTATTTAAGTCTGTATGTTTTTACCATTAAGTCTTGTGAATGATTTCTATGCCTCAAACAATCCTAAAAAAACAGAACTCCTCTAACTGTGTAAAGTAAATTTTGCTAAAAAAATTCAATTATTTTTTGTATCTTTCGCCCTAAGAATATATTTATTTCTTCGCCGTAATTTTTTTCTAAACATGGACTTTCATACTCAATTCGAAGCCTTCATTCGCTCTTGCAAACAATACCAAAAACAAGTGGATGCAGAAGGACTCCATTTCTCCGAACCCTATCAATCTATTTATTTGAACCTAAATAAAGTATTGAAATTTCATACGGATCAAAAGCTCCAATTAGAAGCCATGGCAGCAGGTGAACAATCTGCCCCAGGTTTCCCAAACTTAACTCCTGCTCGTAGAGAATATTATGAGCTAGAAGCAGTAGTACCTTCTTTTTTGGCGAATGGTGGCACTGCTTATTATTACCTACAACGCTACAAAATAGCTTGTACATACTTAGTTAAAACGTTTAGTTATTCTACCTACAAAGGGGATTGGGAAAAAATGCGCCATTTGGGAAACTGGTTGGCTGCTATTTACAACCAACAACAACAGAATAATGCAAAAGATTCTTTGGCAGGAAGTTTTAAAGCAATTAAGAATTTAGGCAACTTTAGTAATTTAGAAGCAAAAGAATTACAAGAATTAGAAGAAGAAGTTCGAAATATCCAAGCCTTACTTATCGAAGAGCCTGACTTAAAAGGAAACCTAAGTCCCGACGAAGCGGAGCTATTACAACAAGCGGCAGAGTACCTTGAAACAAAGGAAGATATTCTAAAAGGATTACCAGAACTGGACGATGACTTTAAATATGACGAGCCTCCTGTAGTGGAAGTCGTTGCTTATCGTTGTACGCAATTGATTGTTCTGTTAGATCATTTTCATGAGCGTTATGATAATAATACTGCTGTAACAGAATTAAGCGACTTTAAACAAGCATTGAGAGATAGCTTTGATTTGCATGTTGGTATTTGCGAAGATATTTACAATTCAATTATTGATGTAATGGCTTCTTACCAAGCAGTTAGTATAAAAAAGCTATGTACCATGCTTCATGAAGCCCTAAACCGTTTTACAGACGAAGCCTTTTTATATGAAGTTTATGGCATGACAATACCTGTCAATCATATTGTAGCCACTAAAGGAATGCCCGATACGATTGAATTAGAAATGTTATTGATCCTTGCTGTTGGAGATTTTTAGTTGCTGTTTTCTAATCAAATAAGCGCCAAGAAATACCAAAACGAACCACAAAGTTAGTTACGGGGTGTCGGTAAGCTGTTGCGTAATTTCGCTCGTACACAAAGTATAATAAGTTTTCTGCACGGGCAAAAAATCGGAACTGCCAAATTCTAAAACTCGCATACACATCCAGACGAGGATCGATACTAGCAACAAAGTTATTTTGATTATAAAACGCCCCTGTCAAGGGAGCATAGCCATCTGCCTTATAAGCTGTATTATAATAAAATAAAACGCCTACTTTTGCTAACATAGCACGTTTAAAAATATAGCTTTGGAAATATAGATTGTGCTTTAACAATAGTTCTGGGACTCGAACATATTCTTCTCCAGCCAATACAGGTTGCCAAATTACTTGGTTGTCTAAGTTCATCTTCCAGATTCTAAAATTAGCTTGTGCTTTTACTTGTAATATATTCACGGATTCTGTGGCTTGACGAACTTGGCTAGAATCATAATAAACCCAGTTGCTTAACGTATGGTTGAGTACTTCTCCTTTAAAATTTAAGCCCCAATTTTTTCGATCTAGTTTATAAGTATAACTTCCTCCAAAATTTATTTCTTGTATTTGTTTAAAAAGCAAGTTATTATCCCAAATCTGATCCCAAGACACATACAATTGGCGATCAATTAAACTAGGTTGGTACCGTTGAAACAAAGCTGTTCCTTGTAGGTAGCCAATTGGTCCCAAATCGTATCCAACTCGACCTTTTGCAAAAAAATCAAGCTGTCGTTCTGCCCAAGTCAAGCGACCTTCTAGTCTATATTTGAATTTAAATTGTGGGTTATTTTGGGCTATAAGCCCTAAAGTTACATTATGAATATCAAATGTAATTGGTTCTTGATAGACCGCATTCCAACTATGTCGTGCGTAAGCTTTTATCCAAATTGGAGCAGAGGTCAGAGAGCCTCCTATTGCTTGTCTAAAACTAAGCTCGTTTTCCAATAATTGATGGCGAATGAATTGTCGAATTCCTCTAGGATTGACATAAGCAATGCCATAAATTGCTCCATTAGTAGGAGGAAGCTTATCAAAAAACTTGTATCGATTAAATTGGTAGGTAATTCGGTGACTCCATTCATTTGTTGCTTTCGTTTTGGCGCCAACTGAGTCTATCTGATTATTATACAAAAACTGTGTATAACTTACTTCTGTCAGGTTGTATTGAGTTTGTGCAGTACTACTATTCACGCTTACATTGGCTAAGAAATCGGTCGATAACCCAACAATTGTATCATCTAGAACACCTCCATTGTTTTCATGCTTGACAGCGTTCGTAAAAAAATTGAAGTACCCATGATATTTAGAGTTGTTAGAAAGATAACGGAATGTTACACCAACATTTTGATTCCTTAATCGTTGGTGGTTAAAGTAACCAGATTGACTTGCCAAACTATATTGTAAAGCTATATAAAAGTTCTCACTCAACTTATGGGCAAAGTCTGCCTTTATAAAGTTATTCTGTTGATTGATTTGAGAATAGTACAAATCGGTATAAGGACGGTTGTCTTTTATTTGGTAATACTTAATATCCTCACGCCCTAATTGATATCGACTAAACTGATCTAAGCCTACCCTAAATCCACCTTTGAGTTTGGGTTGATAAACCAAATCAAAGCTTGGCGTTGCCAAAAGTCCAGTCAAACTTAAATACCACTCTCCTTGATTCCAAGTTGCATCTACTTCCTCAAATTCATACAAGCTAGAATCTACCAATAATAGTTCTGTAGGGTTTGATAGGTAGGTATAATACACTTTCGTGGTATCTCCAATTATCTTTACTTTTTTATTTTCTCTAGAAGCTATTTTTTGTTGCGCTTGTAAATTACTGGTTCCTATAAGTGTAATAATACACAGCAAAATTAGTAGCATTTTATTTCTAGACAAATAATCGTTATGACTGGTCAATGTTATTTTAATTTATAGTTAAGACTCTGTACAATGTACTCGATGTCTATCAAAATTCAAAATTACACAGTTTTCAATAAAGTTTAGCTTTTTTTGGAGATAGCTAACAATACTTTATCAGATTTTAACATTGGTTTGTTTTATTCTACCACTAAAAAAGAAAAAGCGAAGCCCTTTTTTAGGCTCCGCTTTCATAACTTATTTATAGTTGGTCTTTTTATTTTTATGTTGGTTATAACCTTATTCTAAAAAGCATAACGGGCAGTAATTGCAGCTTCATCATACCAAACTCCTAAATATTCAAAAAACTGAAAACTAGGTTTGATGTCTGCTTGTAAAGTTAACGGAATGTTTTTAAATGTATATTCTATTCCTCCCACAAAATCAAGTCCTGTTAAAATATAAGGACGATCTCCATCCCTCAAATAAGGATGATTGTCATATCCTCCCCAAACACCTACATGAGCACCACCACCTATAAACCAGTTAAACCCTTGTACTTTTCCAATTGGGAAATGCCATTCAAACAAAGCCGTTAAATTAATTCCAGGAGTAGAATTCCAATGTCCATAACCATAACCTTTAGGTGCTCTAGGTCCTCTCACATGAGGTCCGAAGTATCGACTAGTAACGAGCCCTTCAAAGGCTACACGTTCTGCAAAAAAGTGTTTTACAGAAAATCCGTAACTAGGTCCTAAACGACCTCCAACTGATGTATTATAATTTTTTTGAGCATGAGCCTGTTCTGTGCTTGCTAACATAAGAATAGCAAGCAATGTAGTAATTGCGTATTTCATAAAAAAAATTTGTGTTTTAAAATTGAGTATCAGAGTAGATACGACATTAGAACGTTTTTTTGATGCTTTTGTTCAAAAAATGGACATTTTTTTCATAAAACTGCTTAAAATAATTGACGCACTCAAAGCTTATACGCAAAGCAAATTAGTGGCATGAGTTAAGATTTTTTAACTCGCTGTAAGTGTAGGAAAAGGTTCTGCTTTTTTAATTTGTTCTGCTGACATTACCTTACGAATTTTCATCAAACGCATTAAATCTTCCATTTGAATTTTCTTTGCCGTCCCTGATTGATTATTATACTTTTTGGCAATGGTGTTAAATTCTTTTATCATTGCAGGAGTTGCCGCTACATTTGGCGCTACTGGACTTGGTGGTGTTGAAGGTACTGGTGGCGCTGGTGGAACAGGTGGCGTAGAGGGATGTGCTGAAGGTACTGGTGGTGCAGGTGGCGGAGGAGGGATATTATTCGCATTAGCAAAACTAATTGTTACCTTGTCATCCTCTCCTAAGTACACTACTGTTCCTTCTGGAAGTGGCGTTAATTTTTTATTTCCATCTGTTTTTGGAGTAGGAGGAAGGGCGCTCTTTTCTTTTTTTGTTAAATCAGCATAAGGCTTGTAGATTTTTTTGTTAGATTTTTTGGTACAAACAAATGTAGTATGCTGAAAATAATCATCCTTTACTTGATCTTGACTTTTAGTAGTTGTCTGCGCTTCTAAGCTATTGCTGAACAAAAATAGCAAAGCAAAAAATAGCGGTATGGTCATAGAAGCAAGTGAACAAGCTCTAAACCAAGAGGTGCTTTTAGTCATCATTTTTAAACGTTTTTTAGTTAATAAAAAATTTAGGTTACTGGTAAGTGATACCGACTGATTGGAGGTTATCTTTTCTAATAAAAGATGTTGATAGCTACTTACTTTTTGAAACTGCCGAAGTACTTCATCATCTGCTAGGAATTCATGGTTAAGTTGAATGGCTCTTTTGTAGAAAAATAATAGTGGATTAAACCAAAAAAAGATCTGCAAAAATTCCAACGTCAAAACATCTATAGAGTGCCATTGCTGAGCATGAGTTAATTCATGGGCATATAATTCTTCTTCAATCTGTCCTTGCTCATAAGCTGTCGAAGAAACAAAAATGTATTGGCAAAAGGTGTAAGGCAAAATATTCTCTTTCAACAAAACTAATTTAACACCTCTAAAATTCATCCTATAATTTTGATTTACAAGCCGATACAAGTGATTTAAATGATAGATAAATCGTACCAATAATAAGCACACAACAACTCCATAACAGGCATATAACAAGGTTAACCAATCAAGATTTTTTGACGAATTTGTCACCTGTTTAGGAACAATATTTAAGCCCATCATATCATCTATTGGAATTGGCTCCAAAATAGGTATTGTAGTAGCGTGTTCTATACTAATCAAAGGGATTATAAAAGAGCACAACAAGCCAAACAATAAAAACCAACGATTGAATAGCGCCATTTTTTCTCGCTCTAGTAATAATTTATAAACACTATAAAGGAGTCCTAGACACAAACCTGATTTTAAACTATAAAGTATCATTCTTCTTTCTTTTTGATTTCTTCATCAATAACGGCTCTTAAAGCTTCCAATTCATCTTTAGACAAATCTGTTGATTGAGTAAAAAAGGAGGCAAATCGACTAGCAGAGTTGCCAAAAAAATTCTGAAGTAAGCCTCTAAAATGCTTTCCAAAATAATCGGACTTGCTAACTAATGGGTAATATTTTCTAGATTTCCCAAAGGTTTCATAATCAATAAATCCCTTATCTCGGATCCGTTTTAATAAGGTTGCAATGGTTGTTGTTGCTGGTTTCGGAGCGTCATAAGCTTCTAAAATATCTTTCATAAAGGCATTTTCAAGTCGCCAAATATGCTGCATCAACTCTTCTTCTGTTTTTGATAATTTCATATTGTGTATTTAATAGTACTCTACAAATGTAGAACAAAAAATCAAACTCTACAAGTGTAGAGCAAAAAAAAGTGCAACTAATTTTAAAAATTAGTTGCACTAGAACAGACTAAAATAGCCTTAATCTATTCATTTACAGTCACTATTAACCTTTAAAGCATTCCTAGAAATTTCACCTCCCAAACCACTTCTGTTGTACTTCCAAATTGTTTATCCATTCGTTTTAATAAAAATTGAACGCGAATCAATTCTGTTTTTCCTTCTTGAAAAGTATTGGTTGTTTTATTTTTTTTCGTTTTAATTTCTTGTTCATATACCAATTCTCCCTGATAAATATCCTTAGATATTTCATGTAAATTCTGTTGTATTTTAACGCTTTTTGTCCGAACTTCTAGTTCATAAGAAGGTCTTTCTAGTAGTGCTTGAAAGACTTCTTGTGAGGCACAACCTGTTGGGTGTTTTCCAATTACTTTCCCTTTAGGTTCTGACAACCAATTGCAAGGCAGCTTTGCCTTTGCATCAAAATTAGATAAAGTCGTTTTAAGTGCCGTCTCACGCAATTCAAGGTTGTATTTTTGACTACCAATAATAGCAATATAATCCAATACATCTTGCCATTTCAATATGGCTTGCTCTTCGTAAATAGATAAGTTTGCTCGACTTAGATTCGTAGATTTTAAGTCTTCCAACGCAGGATCAGGAAAGGCTATAGATTGTCCAAACGTAAACTCTGTCAGTAGCAAAAAAACGACTATGATAAGACTAATAGTTTTGTTCATATTATTTTTCGTTTTGCACAAATCGGATTTCAATAATTTGCTTGCCTTTGTATTTGGTTTCTAGAATATTAATGTTTTTCAAACTCTTAATCGGCATTGTCATTTTATTAATAAACTCTTCTTTGTTGTATAAAGCCATGCCTCCACCTGTCTTACTGTGGACTTGGATAATCTGAACATCATCGCTCAACATCACATCTAATTGTGTTCGACGTTCTTTCCAATCCTTCATTTTATTCGTTGAAAAATAATGGATCATCAAGGCATAATCATCTTTTTTTAAAGCAATTGTCTCTTGCGCTTTGGCGCTTTTAGAGGCCCGATGAATCAGAACAGGTTGATAATAAAGTGCTTGAACTTTTAAAGTCATTAATTCTTCCTCTGGGTTTTCTACCCAAAAACAGCCTAAACTATCTATGAGCAAAGGCAAGGGAGATTCTCCTTCTTTTAATAAAAAGGCTTCTATACTCTGATAAGCAATTGGCATTCCATCATCTTGATCTACAATACAAAATTGATAACTTTGTACCTTGTTAAAAAAAGAAACCAATAAGAACATCCCCCCTATTATAAAAATACCTATAGGCAATAAGAAAGCTTGAAAATTGCTTTTGGCTGTTGTTGGCTGATGCAATAACACTTCAGGTTTAGAATCTATAGTTACGCTACTCAAAAAATCTTGCCAGTCTTCTGCCCCAACATAACGTGCCAATAGATTGAGCATATCAATTCTAGGAAGCTTCTCATTTTTTTTCACCTTAAGGTGGGTATAAAACCATTTTTCACTGACATAACCACCGACTTGCTCACTCAAAGACTCTTGGAATAAGGCGATCTGTTTTCCTTTCCACTCATGGATAGATTCTTGGCAAGAAATGACCTGTTGCCTAAAAGTGGTTTCTACCGCTTGTTTGAGCAACTCAAAACCTCTTATTTCTTTTTCGGTCATCTGTTATTTTTTCTAGTATGATAATCGGTTATTTTTTCAAAAAAGAGCGATGGCTCCTTTGTAAAACACTTGTAAAACGGTTTACAAGACCTTTACAAGGTGTTTTTTAGCTCCTATTAATTGCTTCTTTTAGTTTTAAGTATTCTTTCACAAAATAAATAATTATCCAATGAAAACAATTCTTTTAAGTTTAAGCCTTCTTATTTTCAATATACACCTAAGTCAAGCACAGACCAAAAAAATAGCTTTGCGCAGTCATAGTGGTGCCAATTCGAATTTTACCATTTATGTTCCAGATGAATTTGGCTTAGGTCCTACAGATTATAATTTTCCAAAACCAAACAAAAAGAAAAAATGTCCGCTAAATATAAAACCCATTAAATCTAATCAAATTCAAGTTAAGGATTCAATGGATAGCATTCAATTTTGCACACCACTTCCTCCTTTAGATGCTAAAGGAAAACAACAGGTTAATACACCAAAATCTAAGCCA